>Ga0209100_1001173_pt1 | contig 18695 bp, 14 predicted proteins | sample lystaG_FD_185480 | JGI IMG/M metagenome (GOLD analysis project Ga0209100, IMG submission 185480) | Glacier valley bacterial and archeal communities from Borup Fiord, Nunavut, Canada, to study Microbial Dark Matter (Phase II) -... | ecosystem: Environmental > Aquatic > Freshwater > Ice > Glacier ...
AATCCGAAAATAATCCTGGTGACCGACCGGATTGATCTGGATGATCAAATAACAGGCACTTTTCGCAAATGTGGAATGTTTGTTGAAAATGCCACGACTGGCCAACGATTGGTAGAGCTGATGGAGAGCAAAAGTGATGCAGTAGTAACAACGGTCATCAATAAATTTGAAGCAGCGGTAAAGAAAATCAGTAAGCCATTGGAGAGTTACGATATTTTCGTTTTGGTTGATGAAGGACACCGCACACAGCACGGAACTTTCAATATTGAAATGCAAAAGACATTGCCAAATGCCTGTTTTATTGCTTTTACCGGAACACCGCTTTTCAAAAAAGATAAAAGCACGGCCGTTAAGTTTGGTGGAATGATCGACGCCTATACGGTGGACCAGGCAGTGAAAGACAATGCTGTTGTGCCGTTATTGTATGAAGGACGATTTGCGAAACAGACAGTTCACGAAAAGCCGATGGATGAATTTTTTAGCAACATTTCGGAACCGCTGACGGATTACCAGAAAGCTGACTTAAAAAAGAAGTTTTCAAGAGCCGACCATTTGAACGTTGCGGAGCAGAAAATATATGCCATTTGTTGGGACATCAGCTATCATTACCGCGATAATTTTCAGGGCTCTACACCTTTTAAGGGACAACTGGTCACACAGAGTAAAGATGCTGCCCTTAAATACAAACTGTTTTTGGATGAAATTGGGATTGTAAGTACTGAAGTTCTGATTTCTGGTCCTGACGAACGGGAGGGCGAAGACAGTGCTTATGCAGAATCTACAGACAAAGTGAAGCAGTTCTGGAAAAAGATGATGGATGAACATGGTACTGCCAAAAAATATCAGAAAAACCTCATCAATCGCTTTAAGAAGGCCGACAAACCCGAAATAATTATAGTGGTAGATAAACTCTTAACCGGATTTGATGCGCCGAAAAACACGGTTCTCTATCTCACGCGCAATTTGCAGGGACATACTTTGCTGCAAGCCATTGCCAGGGTAAACCGCGTTTATCCTGATAAGGACTATGGCTATATTATTGACTATTTCGGAGTGATTGAAAATTTAGATGATGCATTGGAACTGTATTCTTCATTTGAAGATTTTGACAATGACGACTTGATGGGAACGCTGACCAATATCAAAGAAGAAATAAAAAAGCTGCCGCAAAAGTATTCCGAATTGTGGGACATATTCAAAACGGTTTCGAACAAACGGGACGCGGAGGCCTATCAGTTGCTGCTGAAAGATGTAGCAATAAGAGTTGTGTTTTACGACAAACTGGCAGCATTTGCAAAACTTCTGAAATTGGCATTCTCATCAATTATCTTTCATAAAACCACAGACGAAAAAACGATTCAACGTTACAAAGATGATCTGACATTTTTTATCAAGCTTAGAATGGCAGTTTTACAACGATACTCGGATGTGATTGATTACAAACAATATGAAGGTCAAATTCAAAAACTGATTGATACTCATATTCAAAGCGATGGTGTAGAGGTAATCACAGAACTTGTGAATATTTTTGACAAGGAAAAATTTCAACAGGAAGTAGAGAACACCACGGGTAAGGCAGCGAAGGCAGACAAGATTGCCAGCCGGACAGCAAAGCACATTTCGGAACGGATGGCTGAAGATCCTGCATTCTACAAAAAGTTTTCGCATATGCTGAAAGATGCCATTGCCGAATATGAAGCGAAACGCATTAATGAAGCCCAATACCTGAATAAGGTCAAAGAACTGATGAACGCTGTTTTATCGCACACCGATTCGGATATTCCAACCTCACTCCAAAATATGGATGTGGCAAAAGCTTTCTATGGAATTACAAACGAGGAGCTATCTGATAAATTTAGCGATCCGGAATCCAGAAAACTTATTTCAGCTAACACTGCCATATCTATTGATGAAATGATTCAGAACCTTTTAAAAGTGAATTGGCAGAATGAAGTTGACATACCCAAGAAAATGATTCACCAGATAGGCGATTTTTTAATTGATGAAGTGCGGGACAAATACAACCTGCAACTGAGTTTTGAAGAAATTGATATGATTGCTGAACGTTGTGTAGAAGTAGCTAAAATTCGTTACAAGAAATGACAGAATCCATTCAATTCGGTTCAAGGCAAATTGATTTTCATTTGGAATATTCCGACCGGAAATCTTTGGGCATTACTGTAACTCCCGATTTGGAAGTTTTTGTAAAAGCTCCGGAGGGGACTTCACTTGAAAAGATTAAAGAAAAACTCACGAAAAAAGCGCCCTGGATCATCAGACAGCAAAGTTTCTTTTTGTACTTTCATCCTAAAACACCTGAACGTAAATTTGTTGGAGGGGAATCTCATTTATACCTTGGACGTCAGTATCGTTTGAAAGTAATTAGTGATGAGTTGGATGCAAAAAGTGATGAGGTAAAACTAAAGGGACAATTTATTGAAGTCCGCACACTTAATAAAATCAAAGTTAAAGAGTTGGTAGATGAATGGTATCGAAATAAAGCCAAGGAAAAGCTCAATCAAATTGCAAATCCCTTATTTGAAAAGTTTGTTTTTAAGCACAACTTACCATTAATCACTTATCGATTATCGCTTCGAAGTATGCCCACCCGTTGGGGAAGTTGCACACCAAAAGGGAAAATCATTTTGAATCCCGAATTGATTAAGGCGCCCAAAGGTTGTATTGAATATGTGATCATCCACGAACTGTGTCATTTAGTCCATCACGACCATACCCAAAAATTCATTGACCTGCAAACCAAAGAAATGCCCGACTGGGAAAAATGGAAAATGAAATTGGAGAAATTACTAGCGTAATATTTGCACTCAAAGAATAAATATTTTATGCGAAGGAATAATCATTATTTTTGGTTTGCTTTTTTCCTTGACAAATGACTTAAGAAATCCTTGGATAAATTATTCTCATTTATTTCAAATTATAAAATATTGTATGGGAAACATCAATAAAACAGATGATTATACAATTAGCGAAGTCTTTGATTTTGTAACAGGTGAATGTATTAAGACCGAAAATATATTTAAAAATTATGAAGCCTATTCTGCAGACGAAAATTTAATTAAAAAAGCTGAGCTTAGGTCAGAATTAGAAGATGCAAGAAAAGGATATAAACAACCAATTTATGGATGTTGGTATTGTCATTCCTTGGTTGTATTGCGAGCAATTAATTTCAACAAGAGGAAGCAACATTTCAAAGCAGTACATTCGGAAAATTGCATAGTTAAGTCTTTAAAGTCTTTAAGCCATGAGCAAATTCTTCGGATTAAGTTTAATGGGTTACAGGAAGGACGTGATCATATTGAATTAAAAAATAAAATTGCAGATTTATTATTGCTGAATAAGCGTAATAAACATCAGGTTGATAAAATTATAGTTGATAAAAGGCGCTGCCTTACAACCGATGATAATTCAAAGGAATGGAGAAAACCGGATATATTTGCAACCTTGCAGCTTAAAGAAAAAAACTATAACTTGGCGATTGAATTGCAATTAGCAACTACTTTTATTGAAGTTGTAAAGGAGCGGCAGCACTTTTATAGACGAGATAACAGTTATATTTTGTGGGTTTTTCGAGATTTTTCAACAAATATCAATGAACTAAAAATGATGTATATTGATGTTTTTGTTGCAAATTCAAAAAACGCTTTTGTAATTAACCAGGAAACAATTATAGAAAGTGAAAAACGTGGCGACTTTGTTCTGTCATGTTACTATCGTAAATACAAAAGGGTAGGAATGGAAATTTCAAGTGAATGGGAAAATAGTTTAATAACCTTGAGTGAACTTACATATTCTGACGACTTTAGAGCCTTTTATCACGATGCTGACGGAGAATATACTGCCTTGCAAGTTGAAAAAGAAGAATACGAAAAGCAGCAAACAATACTCCAAAATGCTAGGTCAGATTTAAGCAAAATTCAGCTGAGTATTCCAAAAAGCACTTCTAAAATGAGTGATTTTTCACAGAGGAGTTTTATTGATCAATTACAAATTGACGATGGTGCTGAAAATCTAATAGTTGAACAAATAGTTGGCCGTATTAAAGATATCTATAGAAATGGATCAGAAAACGGTTATTTGTCTCACTTGGTTGATAAAGAAATAAATAATTTTTCAGAAAATTCAATTCAAAAATTGAACGAGAAACTTCGTTTTGCCTCGAGCAACAAGGATTTTATTAAAAAATTAATATTTGATGATATTGACGAATCTCACAAAGATTTTTTTCGACTTGTATTTTACAGTGAGATCATCAAATTAGATCTTGACTTGGCAAATAATGAAATCACCGCTTTTGAAAAAATAATTAGTGATGCTCAGTTATATCAAATCCCTGAAATTATTGCTAACTTTTATCGAAATAATTACATTATAAAATCTAGCGATCGCGCTTTCCTTGAACAGAAATTCCCATGCCAAGATATTAAAAATGAATATTTTCACAAATATTTTCTTATTAATTTAATGTCGAAACTGAATTCATACAATTTGGTTTGTATGTTGGATAAAAATATGCATTGTCAACTAATAATTTGGGCGTTACTTTCTGTGAAATACGATCAATTTATTTATTGGCATCATCAAAATTTCAGACAAGATGCCAACTTAATTTTTGATAAATATCCCGAATTTGGAGACGTATATATTAATTGTTTGAATTATTATGACAAATTAGATTTGTTGTTTAAAGAAGATAAATCAGGTAATTTCAAAAAAAACTTTAATTATTTTCAAAGTCATAAACCGGAGCAAGATTTTGAGCATTCAGAAATACTCAAATTTGTTATTCCGGAAATATTTAATTAACAATTTGTTGGCGGATCATGTAGTTAAAATAGCAGAACTATTCTTTACATATTCTCATTCAAATATACAAATGCATTGATCAATAAATCCAAAATCCATTGAATTTTAGTTTTGCATTGGAAATTTGTATCGATAAAATCGGTTATGTCGCAATCTGTTAGCCTCTATTCTTTTTAGGGTTGACTGTGTATATACAGAATCAGAAAGCAGAAGCTTTCCCGACTTATTCTGAATGTTATTTGATGGAGGGTTAAGAGCTTTTTATTTAGCTTGATACCTTTCTGCTTAATTTCTCCTTTTACTTTTTAATTAGGGTTTTTTTAAATGATAACTCTCCTCCAATTTGCACCAAAGTTATTGATCGCTGGTCGGAAAAGTCAAGGGCCGTCCGGTGATGCGGAAAATAACCTTTGGCGCATCACCTCCCGGCACTTCGTGCTCGGTCACTTTCAGCCCACGAAAGGCAGAAACTGACATTCCGCCCTTGACAAGAATCCGCCCGGCTCAATGATCACTGGTTCAAATTAACAGGCGAGCCAGATGCCAATATAAATCCGGAAGGCACCGGTAAAAACAATGACACGCAAATTTAAACTTCAGCCACAGTATGTTTCAAAGAAATATACACGGGACATTAAAGTTATTCCAAAACTGACCCTCTGCGGAAAATGGCTTGAAACTGCCGGCTTCTTACCCCATGAAATCATTTATGTGAAAGTAGAAGAAGGCCGTTTGGTAATAACCTCTTATCAGCCAACTGAATAATTTAACCGGCGTGTCAGATGCCAATATAAGTCCCTCGGGCAGAGGGCAAAACAAATGACTGAATTTGAATTTCTTGAAGAGTTGGAAGCCTCCCAGAAAAATTTTGAAAAACTCAATTACATATTCATTAGGGATATGCATAAATACATCCGTAAATCAACTGTATATGACAGTATATTTTTCAAAACCATTTTAAACTATTCCGTTAATATAACCCTGACAGCAGAATGGATTAAACTTTTAAAAGATTTTAATTCAGATAAATACAACAATATTTTACGATTCTCACCCGATTTCAATCATTCAACAGGCGTGCTAGATGCTAATAAGAAGTCTGTAAGGCAGCAGCAATTAAAATGACATGTTACACAAATGATCCACGGCAGATTACTACCAAATTCTCATCCACTTGCTCCAAATGCAAAACTAAAATTAAGAAGGGAGACACCATTTATTACTGGCCATCATCACGGGAAGTGTTTTGCACAAGTTGTGGTGAAGTACCTTACCGTCAATTTCTCTCAAGTGCTGCTGATGAAGAAGTCTATTCCGGCAAAGGAAATCCTTTTGCATGGTAGATTAAAAGAAGGGGAAATCCCTTTTTTGGTCGTCGGCAGATGGAAGATTCGCTCCATACTTTGTAAAGCATTAATCAACAATCATCTCTTTCGTATTGCACTTTTGGCGAGGGTTAAAGCCACTTCTGAGTGATTACCAATTCGTTTTGTTTGGCTCAAAGCCCATTGCAAAAGCTCTTTTCGAGAGAATACCAGTTTGTTGCCATATTTGAGATGTGGCATCTCTTCGGAGGAGGTTAGTTTATAGATTTTGGCCTTGGAGGTAGGATAACCATTCTCTGCAAGCAGTTCTATAGCAGTGTCTAAAGAAATACGGTCGGATTTTATCTCCTTCAATTGGGTTTTAGGTAGAAATTCCGCGATCGCTTCGTTTACGATGGCCTTTAGTTCTTCGGGGGTGGTTACAATGATTGTCGACATTTTGCGCACATTTTAAGGTTAAACTAACACTATCAACATGATCGGCTCAAACCAGATTTGATTACAAATGTAGATATCTGTTTGTATATATTGCAGATATTAAGTGATTTACTCTACATTGTAAACTGCAGAAAATGATGTGAAGTGAATTCAATGTAAATAGATAAATAATTAATCGTATTTACAGAATCCTGTAGTTTAGTGCAGAATAGAGGCAAATGGGTTTCAAAGTAAGGTTGAAAAATTATTTTTTCGGAAATAGAGGCTAAAGCATTCCAATTTGAATATAAATAATTACTAATTAGTATTATATGTTCGAATGAAAAAAATTATTGATTGTTTTTCAGTTGTTTCAGTTGTTTAAGGACAATTCCTAATTCAAACGGTTCAAAACCTCCCCAAAATTTGGTTGCTGTTTCAGTAGAAATAAATCCATATTCACACCATTTATCCAGTGTAGGTCGGGAGATACCCATCGCTTTACATAGACTTTTTTTATTTAGTATTTTGTCGTTTCCATTAATTGCTATTTGACGTTCAAGGTTCCGAATGGCTTTATTCAAATTCTCCTCAACAATCCGAGGCGAAGCCTTTTTTGAAAGTGCAGTTATCTCCAATGTACTGAAATCGCAGTCGCTAAACAGAGGATTTTTTCGAAGTTCCGCTACCAGTGTATCGTATAACTTCAAATTTGTAGCGAATATTTTTAATTGCTTCCTGCGTGGCATAAAAAAGTATGTTAAGAAAAGTGCTACTGTTAATTATTCAATTACTTCTTGAGGTATTCCTTTGTGAATCTAAGATGTAACGTTACAAAAAATATTTAATACAATCTAATTTGGAAGAGATCTGCAATAATGAAAGGGTGATTTTTTTTTTCAAGGAACAAAAATAGATCATTTTTTTCTATGGGTAAGGGCTCATTTAAAGCCTTTAAAAATATTGAAAAGAAAAGTTGTGTGCAAATTGTGTGCAAGACCCCATAAAAAAAGCGTTTACAAAGTACTTGTAAACGCTTGATTATCTGTGGGTGGGCCCACCAGGGCATGATCCTGGGACCCCCTGATTATGAGTCAGATGCTCTAACCAACTGAGCTATAGGCCCTCAAAATTCTCAATTGAATTTCGGTTTGCAATTTTAGTCAATTGTACTGTATTTCGCAAATGTTTTTTGATAAATTAAATGGTCGGAATCACTTTTAGCAGAATATTTATCACATTGTGTACATTCTGTCCAAAAACATGAAGAATTTCTTCCCATGATACGGGCGTTTCGTTTTCTTTCCAGCTATCGTAATCGGTTGCCATGGCTATTGCTGCATAAGGTATTCCAAGCTCATTGGCAAGGATACATTCCGGGGCGGTACTCATATTGATCATATCGCCACCCCACCTTCGGAACATCCTGGATTCAGCGCGTGTAGAGAAACGAGGACCTTCGATTGTAATTATGCAGCCGACTTTGTGAATGCTTAATCCAAGTTCACATCCTGCTGCTATTATCTTCTCCCTTAGTTGATTATTAAACGGGTCTGCCATCGGTGTGTGTTTCATTTCGTTGGGCAGGAACTCATTAAAAAAGGTTATTTCGCGGTGGCGCGTAAAATCGATAAACTGATCGGGAATAACCAGGTCTCCGCGGCCAATATTTTCGCGGAGACTGCCACACGCAGTTGTTGCAAGAATATGGGTACATTCCAATTGCTGAATGGCAAATAGATTCGCCCTGTTATTGACCTGCGAAGGAGGTATTGTGTGGTCGCGTCCATGTCGGGATAAAAGGATCACTTCTACCTGTCCGATCGTTCCGCAAATAAAATCAGAACTTGGATCTCCGTAGGGCGTTTCTACTTTGATGTGTTTTGCATTGTACAGAATTTCAGGATTTTCCAATCCTGATCCGCCGATGATTGCTATTTTTGTCATTTCCTTATATGTTGGGGCGATTCTGTGTGATAGCCCGATTGATAATTTTTCGGGGCGATCACGCAGGATCGCCCGTACGCAAAGCCAAAATGGTGAATGCAGCCTCTTCCATTGTTCTGCCGAATGCGATGATTCCTTCTTTATGTCCACCCATCACAAATACCTTTTTATCCAATGTTTCCGGAATCATCATGATTTTACTGATCTCGAAAGCCATTTCGGGTGTACCATATTCAATGGTTCTGTCGGTAGTCGGGAGAACATCGAGGTACTTTTCCCACAATTGAAGGTTGTGGATATGAACGACTGCTCCGACTTCTGTACTGGCTGCGTAAATTGCTGCGTGGCTCATTGACTCTGCTGAAGCCTTGATCAATCCTCTGCACCAGATGGCATTCAACAATGAATTGCATCGTTCAACCAAAGGATAATGTAGCTGATTGAGTTCCGGAATTCCTCCGGTTGCAGTACCTGAAATATAAAACTGATCGGTATTGGGTATACGTATGGAAATATTCCCATAGCCGATGCCGTCGGGATAAGCACCAATTAAGCATTTATCCCAAAGTTCTTCTCTCCAATGGTTTAATGGATCAAATAATTCCGGGGGGATAGCAATCTTTTCAGTGTTCAGATGGCAATCGAATTTTAGAGAGCCATCCTGGGGCTGTGTCGTATTCATGCAAATGGTTTGTGTTTAATCAAAAGTAATTAATCCTCTTCCTGTTTTCTCTGTCACTTCTCACTGTTTTACTTCTCTCCCTCTTTCTTCTTCGGGAATAAATTCAGAATTGCTGCTTCGTTTGCTTTGCAAATCCCTCTTTCTGTAATAAGTCCGGTAACATATTTCGCAGGTGTTACATCAAAGCCAAAGTTGGACACGGGTGATGTCTCGTTGACAATTCTGATCTTTCCGATTTGACCATTTTCAAGTTTACCCTCCATCCAGCTGACCTCCTCCGCATCCCTTACTTCGATTGGTATTTCCCTGATTCCATCTTTCATTGTGAAATCAATTGAAGAGGAGGGAAGCGCTACATAAAAAGGGATGTTGTTGTCGAAGGCGGCAAGTGCTTTGAGGTAAGTCCCAATCTTGTTGGCAACGTCACCTGTTGAGGTGGTGCGGTCGCTCCCAACAATACATAGGTCAACCAGGCCATGTTGCATCAGGTGTCCACCCGCGTTGTCGGGGATTACCGTATGCGGAACTCCTTCCTGAGATAATTCCCAGGCCGTCAATCTTGCACCCTGGTTTCGGGGACGGGTTTCATCCACCCATACATGAACAGGAATTTGTTTTTGAAAAGCTTTGTAAATTGGTGCAGTGGCAGTCCCCCAGTCGATGCAGGCGAGCCACCCGGCATTGCAATGCGTAAGGATATTGACTGGCTGCCCGTTTTTCTTTTTGCAAATGGCCTCAATAAGATCGCAACCATATTCACCAATCGCTTCCGACCATATTATCTCCCTCGATTTTAATCGGTTTGCTTCTAAAAACGCAATATTACAAGCGATCTCATTTGTTGGGCAATTAATAAGGTTAGCTATCATCTCATCAATCAGAATCGCCAAATTTACAGCCGTTGGTCTTGCTGATTTCAAATAATCGGCAGATTTTATCATGCCTGATTTCCAATCTTGGTCGCCTCCGCTGATCAGACCGAGATAAATTCCATAGGCACCCGTTACGCCAATCAGCGGAGCACCGCGAACCGTCATATTCCGGATCGCTTCGTAAGCATCAGCCGGTGTATTAAGATCAATGACCTGAAATTCGAAGGGTAATTTGCGTTGATCAATAACCTGAATAATATGCTTATTATCAGGATGAACCCATATTGTGTGGTGATTTTTACCGTTAACCAGCATTGTCAAAAAGGTAGATTAAATTTTTTCTCTAAGATAACAGGCTTTAAATTTAATTCTGACATTTCTTTTTTGATCATACTGTTTTAATACCAATATTTTATGAGCCCTCCAATTAGAGCACTTTAAATCTTTATTATTACATAGAACTGCAATGCTATTCTTAGCCAAATGTGTAAAATATATTTACATCACCCGATTTGTAGTTTACAATTTACTATTTGTAATGAATACATATAATCGTTTCCTATTTCAATAAATAAGATAAAAACAAGCGATTATAAGTGTTTTTATAAAACACGGCAATAAAGTTAATGTGCATTTAATCAGCATAATGAACAAAACAAGCAAAATGAGATATATTGATTGAAAATCAATTATATAACGTTTTAGTATACAGTTTAACAGCCTGCTTTGGCTAATTCCTTAATAAATGTTAAAATATTTGTAATAATTGCAATATATGTAAAAGCTATTTTTTTTGAAAACTAAAATAATACTTTTGCCTCAGTAAATATTTAATGTATCGGTATAAAATATTTACACATGTATTTTATTTAGTACTCTAAACGTAAAAAAACAATCATGAAAGACACAATTTCTTTTGTTACAGACAGACCCAAGATGCGAACAAGCATTGGTTTTATGGGAAAATTTGGTACCGCTTTGTATATTACTTTATTGGCTGTTTTTATAGCCGGATGTGCGAAGGAAGGTCCCGTTGATCCATCAGCAGTGAATCCACTGGCAGATGCCTCTATTTCAGCTACAATTCCTGCCGATCTTGCAGATACTGTAGTAATTAATCCAGTAGTCGCTGTTACTTTTAAAAGTACAGTGAATCCAACAGATGTATCAGCATCTACAATTACTTTGATGGAAGGAACAACTTCTGTTCAGGGTAAGATCTCAGTTTCTGGCAGTACGGCAACTTTTACTCCGCTTGCTGACCTGAAAGCTGATACCAAGTATACCGCAACCGTTAAAACGACACTTAAGAGTGGTTCAGTTGATGGTAAAGGTGACAACAAAGAACATTCATGGTCATTCAGAACAGGAAATCACCGTCGTGCAAGTGCACCTACAGTTGTTTCGGTTCTTCCTTTGAACAATGCAACATCAGTTGCAATAGCCGTTCTTCCTACTGTTACTTTCAGCGAAGAAATGACAGATTCAAACATCAAATTTACTTCAATTACCTTTAACCAGGGAACAACAAAGATTGAAGGAAAAGTTACCTATTCGGGTAAGATCGCCACATTTAAACCAACAAGCAGTTTAGTTGCTAATAAGGTTTATACAGGTACAGTTACTTTCGGAGCGAAAGTGGGTGATGATGATAATGAAAGCGATGATGATAATGATGAAAGTGATGAACATAGCGATGACAGTAAATTGGCTGCCAGTTTTACCTGGAGCTTTACAACCGGTGTTGGTGCAGCTGATGTTACCGTACCTACCATTAGTTCGGTAGTTCCTGCCAATAACGCAACTGCTATTGCAATCACGAGCAAACCCGCTGTAACTTTTAGCGAGGCAATGAGTGCCGCAACGATTACTTCGACAACTTTCACCGTTAAGCAGGGAACAACTGCTGTCGCAGGTACAGTAACCTATACAGGTACAACAGCTACTTTCACACCAGCAGCAAATCTTAAAGCTAATTTAGTTTATACCGGAACAATTACTACCGGTGCTAAAGATGTTGCAGGAAATGCAGTTGCCAGCAATTATACCTGGAGTTTCACTACAGGAGCTGCAGCAACTACTGATGTTATTGCACCTACCGTACTTTCTGTAGTTCCTGCCAAAAGCGCCACTTTGGTTGCTGTTAATAGTAAAGCTACAATTACTTTCAGCGAAGCAATGACTGCTTCAACGATTTCGGCTACGACTGTTACCCTGAAACAAGGAACAACAGCAGTTGCCGGAACAGTAACTTACGCTGGTAATGTTGCAACTTTCACACCTGCAGCAAGTCTTACAGCTGGTTTGGTTTACACAGGAACAGTAACTACAGGTGCAAAAGATGCAGCTGGTAATGCAATTGCAGCCAATTACACATGGAGTTTCACTACTGCAACTGCAGTTGTTGTCGACACTACCGCACCTACGGTTCTTACAATCGTTCCTGCAAGTGGTGCAGTATCAATCGCATTAAACAGTAAAGTTACTGCCGCATTCAGCGAAGCAATGACTGCTTCTACGATCTCTTCAACAACGTTTACTGTGAAACAAGGTGCAACAGCTGTAGCAGGTACAGTAGCCTATTCAGGAACTACTGCAACCTTCACACCTTCGAGTGCATTGGTAGCTGGTTTAGTTTATACTGCAACAATTACAACTGGTGCTAAAGATGCAGCAGGTAATGCAATTGCTGCAGCCAAAACATGGAGCTTCACAACTTTAGTTGCAGCCCCTGTATTAACTTCATGGGCAACACAGGTTTGGCCAATCATCCAGAGCAAATGTGCAACTTGTCATGGTGCTACCGGTGGTTCAGCTGGTATAAACATGGGAACTTACGCACAGGTTTCTGCGTTAAGCAATGCTCAAATTGATAATGCAGGAATGTTCAGCAAAGGTGGTGTAACTGCTGCTGAAAAATTAATCATTCAGGCTTGGGTTACACAAGGAAAACTTAATAACTAAGTTACGATCGCAATTTAGATTTAATATTAGAAGGGGTTGTCTGAAAAGGCAGCCCCTTTTTATAATATATTGTTCAGGGATGAGCGATATTTGTTAACGATGGTTCTCCTCCTAACCCAATAACATCTATCACGATGTTTCTTGTTATTGTGGCATCTTGTGTTCTTTAATTGTACCCTATTGATCCCTTATACTTCCCTTATTTATTTTACGTTTATCCTACGTTTATCTTACGTTTTACCAACGAAGTGCCCTTAATGTGAGTTCAGTCATCGGATATGATTCGTTCAATGCACCTATTCTGAGGGTATGTTATTCTATTTTGTGGCCATATAGCTTCGGCTTTCCATCCATGTTGACTTTGATCCCACGGCGGGACTCCAAATCCCGGTACGGATTTATATCCTTCAACAGATTTTAAAATACGATCAATAAATAAAAGGTCATTACTGAAAATAGTTGATGGAATGTAAAATTATAAAGGCAGATATGAAGGAAGGAATAGGCCATAACTACAAGGGTGAGGGTAGGGTATTGAAATTTGAGGATTAAGAGGAATTAAAAGAGGTAAAACAACTTAAAACTAATTCTATGTAAGCGCAAAAATTTTGTGGAAATTTAAAAGTATTCTATATGATGTATATTTGGAATACATTAACTTTACAAGATAAATCGGACAGATGTAACAGCGATTCAACCAATTTTGGGTATTAGGATGATTTTATCTGCCATTTTTACAAATTGGCTGCAAGCCTATAACGATGAAGATAATAAGTTAACCGAAGGAAAACATCGTTTAATTGAAACAAAATTGAGTTACAAAATGATTAAGTTTGCAACTAGAAAATGAATAGACCAGATTACTTTAATGTCATTGATGAAAGGTTAAGCCTTCTTGCTCTTCGGATAATTAACCGAGGTAAATTGAACATTTTGGATTATCATGGACACTCTGAAAATTTCTATCAGTATTTTTTAATTGAGGTGTACGGTTGGACAGTTGAAAACGAAAATGACAAAAAACAAAATGTTGAGGCGATTGATTTGATTGACCACAAAAACAAATTTGTAATTCAAGTTTCGGCAACAGCGAGTAAACAAAAAATTGAAACCTCCCTTTCAAAGGGCTCAATTATAAATTACAAGGTTTATACATTCAAGTTTATCTCTATTGCACGAGATGCTGATGAATTGAGAAAGGACACATTTAAAAATCCATATGGAATTAAATTCACTCCATCTGCTGACATCATTGATATAAAGTCTATACTGACTAGAATAAGAAGCTTGCACATTGACGACCAAAAGAGGATTTATGAATTTGTAAAAAAAGAGCTGGTTGCTGAAATTGACCCTGTGAAACTAGAATCAAATTTGGCTGCTGTCATAAATATTCTATCTAAAGAGGATTTGGACAAGCCTGATTCAGCGTTAGAAATCAATAGCTTTGCGATTGACAGAAAGATTTCGCATAATAATTTGAATGCTGCGAAAGTTATAATCGATGATTACAGAGTTCATTATGGGAGAGTTGATAGAATTTATTCTGAGTATGATTCATTAGGTAGTAACAAAAGCAAGTACGTTCTTTCTACTATCAGACAAGAATATGCAAAAGCAAAAAGCAAATTGAATGACGATCAACTTTTCTTTGAAGTAATATCTAAAGTACAAGAAAAGGTTATGAATAGTTCAAACTATACATCAATACCATTTGATGAACTTGAACTTTGTGTAAATATTCTGGTTGTAGATGCGTTTATCCGATGTAAAATTTTTGAAAACCCAAACAATTACAATTATGTTGTTACCTGATAACATTCATCCTGAAAATAGCATTTACTATAACGGAGCATTTGTAATTGAATCTTTAAAAAAGGAGATGAGTTACAAGATGTTGGACTTATTCCAAGAGGTAAAAGCAAAAAGAAAAATGTCATTTTCTGTATTTATACTTTGCTTAGATTGGTTATATTTATTAGAAGTGGCAAAAATGAATTCCAAAGGCGAAATTGAATTATGTTCATAAAGTTGTTATCTATATCAAGCGGTGCTAAAGTCATTCGTGAAATTGAATTTCACAAAGGACTTAATTTGATTGTTGACGAGAGTGAAAATCAAATAACTGGCAATAGTGTTGGCAAAACTACCGTTCTTAAGTTGGTTGATTTTTGTTTAGGAGCTAATTCTAAACACATATATATTGACCCTGAAACAAAAAAACAGGAATATAAACTTGTCAAAGATTATCTGATTGAAAATAAAATTCTTATTACACTTATCCTGACTTCCAACTTAGATAAAGGAACTGAAGATATTGTGATAGAAAGAAATTTTTTGGCGAGGAAAGAACTTATCAGAATAATTAATGGAGAGACATTGACCGAGGACGAATTTGATTTAAGGTTATCAAGCATTATTTTTCCTGAACATCTTGCAAGCAAACCAACATTCAGGCAAATAATCTCACATAATATCCGGTATAAAGACGAAAGCATTAACAACACGCTAAAAACGCTTGATACCTACACTTCTGATGTTGAATATGAAACACTCTACCTATTTCTTTTCGGTTGCGAATTTACAAAGGGAAACAGTAAACAGGAAATCTTAATTAAAATAAAGCAGGAAGATACATACAAGAACAGACTCGAAAAGAATCAAACCAAAACTGCTTATGAAACTGCTTTAGCTTTAATCAATAACGATATTGAGGAGCTAAACAAAAAGAAAGGTAGTTTCAACCTAAATAAAAACTTTGAAAAGGACTTAGACAGATTGAACGAAGTTAGGTACAGCATCAATAAATTAAGTTCGAGTATCGGTAAGTTGAATATTCGTAAAGACCTAATAAAAGAAACTGAGGAAGAGCTTAAATCCAGTAAATCAAACATAGACCTGAGACAGTTAGAGATTATTTACGAACAAGCTACAAATAAAATAACTGAAATTCAAAAAACGTTTTCAGAACTCGTAGCTTTTCACAACACAATGATTGGTGAAAAGGTGAAATTTATTACCAAAGAACTACCTGCGCTTGAAAAATCAATTTCAGATAGTAATAATTCACTTAAGCATCTACTTACAGAGGAACAAAAGTTAATAACTGTAATTTCAAAAAGTGATTCCTTTGACGATCTTGAGAAGGTAATCAGCGAGTTGACGGAAAAACACAGAAAGAAAGGTGAATATGAGAATATCATTCAGCAGTTAAATGAGGTTGAATCTAATATCAAAGATTTTAACAAGCAACTTCGTGAAATTGACAATGAACTTTTTAGCGACAGTTTTGAACAAATTGTAAAAACGCAACTAAATAAATTCAACAAACACTTTGCTGCAATTTCAAATGAATTGTATGGTGAGCAGTATGCTGTTAAACCTGACATTATTATAAACAGAAAAGGTCAGAGATTATATAAATTCAGTTCATTTAATGCGAATATGAGTTCTGGTAAAAAGCAAGGAGAAATATCTTGTTTTGATTTGGCTTATACCCTATTTGCAGACGAAGAAAATATTCCATGTTTGCATTTTCTATTGAACGACAAAAAGGAGCTAATGGATGATAAGCAGTTAGTTAAAATTTCTGAATTTGTAAACCGAAACAATATTCAATTTGTAGCCTCAATTCTTAAAGACAAACTTCCAGAGGAGATTAATAAGGAAGAATACTTTGTTGTTAAGTTATCACAAAACGACAAATTATTTAGAATAAAAGAATAATGATGAGGAGTGTGAATGAAGTGGCATGAAAACCCTTCTCCCACTTTGTAAAGTGAAGTTCGTTATCGGTAATTTGCATTAACAAAGGCATTCATCTACATAAATTTGGAAGCATCTGCATTTAAATTATTGGCCGGAATATTCAACGCTACACCTAATAATTATATACGCCGGGCCTACGGCTCTTCCAATAAATCGTTATTCATTTTCAACGGATTGAAATCCGTTGCTACAATATCGGCCGAAGCTACGCCTCTCCATTAATAATGAAACGCGCGTAATTTATCGAACAAGAAAAAGCCGGACAAAAATCCGGCCTTTCAAAATTTATTTTTCCTGCGATCTGTTACTCTTTGCTGAACGCGGCATCGAATGCCAATGTGCTTGGAGAGAAATCGACCTTCTTCACAAATTCGCACGATTCGGCGGCACCCATTTCGCGGTCCATGCCGCTGTCTTCCCATTCAACGGAAAGAGGGCCCATGTACTGAATATCGTTTAGCGCACGGATGACCTTTTCGAAATCGATCTTCCCGCGGCCAACACTTCTGAAATTCCAGAAACGCCGGTTATCACCAAACTCGGTATGTCCACCAAATACGCCGATCGTTCCGGGATGGTCGTTCCATGTAACGTCTTTCATATGAACATGGAAGATCCGGTCGCTGAATTCGTAAATAAACCGTACGTAATCGACGCCCTGGTAACCTAAGTGACTGGGGTCGTAGTTGAAACCAAAAGCCGGGTGGTTATTCACCGCTTTCAAAGCCCTTTTTGCTGTTTCGATATCGAACGCAATCTCGGTAGGATGTACTTCAAGCGCATATTTCATTCCCATTTCCTGGTAAGCATCCAGAATCGGTGTCCACCGTTTGGCGAAATCCTTGTAACCATCTTCGATCGCTTCCTGCGATACGGAAGGGAAGGAATAAAGATATGGCCAGATCGAACTTCCGGTGAAGCCGTTCACAACCTTTAAACCAAGACGTTTCGCAACTCTGCCGGTCTCGATGATTTCGGCGGCTGCTCTTTGACGAATACCTTCTGCATCGCCATCACCCCAGATATAAGCAGGAAGACATCCCTTGTGACGAAAATCGGGATTGTCGCAAACAGCCTGCCCAACAAGATGCGTCGAAATAGAAAACAGTTTAAGATCGTATTTTTTCAGCAATGCAAGCCGTGCATCGCAATATGCCTGATCGGCTTTATCGACTTCGATATGATCGCCCCAGCAAGCCAGTTCCAAACCATCGTATCCGAACGATTTGGCTTTCTGTGCAACTGTCTCAAGTGTAAGATCGGCCCATTGACCGGTAAAAAGTGTAACTGCTCTTTTCATCTTATAGTTGTGTTTATTCTGCAAATTTTACCCATTTCTGTTGGTCGTTGTAACCCGATTCTACCACGGTATCGATAAACTGCATTCCGCGGATCCCGTCTTCAACAGTTGGAAAATCAAGCCATTCGGCTTTAGGAGTTTCATTATTCATTTTAGCCCTTACCGTCAGCGAGAAGTTGCGGTAGATATTGGCAAATGCTTCAAGATAACCTTCGGGATGACCTGCTGGTGTACGTGTGTTGTGTTTCGCAACGTCGCTCATATAACCTGATCCGACACGCGCAATCTCTGCCGGTTTATCGCTCCATTTGATTATTAATGAATTGGGTTCATGCTGGTTCCATTCCAGTCCACCCTTATCGCCGTAGACTCTTAATTTCAAGGCGTTTTCTTCACCGGCGGCAATCTGCGTTGCAATTAATACCCCTTTGGCACCATTGTCAAAACGGAGAAAAGCAGCTCCGTCGTCGTCGAGCAAACGGCCCGGAACAAATACATTGAGTTCAGCGCAAAGTTCAACCGTTTTAAGTCCGCTAACATATTCTGCCAGGTGGTGGGCATGTGTTCCGATATCGCCCATACAGCCTGCTTTTCCA
>Ga0209100_1001174_pt1 | contig 18689 bp, 18 predicted proteins | sample lystaG_FD_185480 | JGI IMG/M metagenome (GOLD analysis project Ga0209100, IMG submission 185480) | Glacier valley bacterial and archeal communities from Borup Fiord, Nunavut, Canada, to study Microbial Dark Matter (Phase II) -... | ecosystem: Environmental > Aquatic > Freshwater > Ice > Glacier ...
ATGGTAATTGAAAGCCACTTAAGAAACCGTGTCTCTCGAGACTCAATTCGAGAGGGCCGCCGGAGAGGACAGGTTATGAGTGGTGTCTTGGACAGAGCGGCACTGTCTTGGCGAGAACGGCACCTAGTGGATGACCACACAAGAGTCAGGGGCTATGAGTTTCCAGTTTGGGGTAGTGGCGTCGCAGCTTTTCACGCGCTTGAAGCAACCCAAACTGCCAAACTATCTTGACCTTTTTCGCATTTCGCTCACCCTCCCAGGCTCCCACTTCATCGGTCAGTCGCTCGAGGGATTCCAGACGCTGTCCCAGACACTGCCGCTCCAGCACCGACCACTCGATTTCGGCCATGTTAAGCCAACTGGCGTGTTTGGGGGTGTAGTGGAACTCGAGTCTTCGGGTCAGATGGCGAGCTTCTTCAACAGGAAGGCTCTGGTATAACGCTGCCGGACTATGCGTCGAAAGATTGTCCAGCACCACTCGAATCTTCTTCGCCTGTGGGTAGCGTGCATCCAGAGCTTGCATCTGAGCCGCGAAATCTGAGTTTGCTCGACGCTCGGTCACGCTCACGGTGCGCTCCCCCAAGTGCGGTTCGAGAGCCACGAACAAATTGGCCGTGCCACACCGTTGGTATTCGTAGTCTTGGCGAATCGGCTGTCCTGGAGACAACGGCAATCCTTCTTTCACATCGGCCAACAGTTGTACCGACTTCTCATCGAAGCACACCACGGGCTGCTCGGGATCGTATGGCTCAGCGTATAGCTCAAGGACGTCTTCCATGCGCCATACAAAATCGGGCGTTACCGTGCCAACGCACCAACTCGCTTTCTGCCATGGTTTAAGGTCGTTTTTTTCAGTACACGGCGCACGGTTTCATCGCTGATGCTCGAAACCACCCCCAGCGTCACCAAGCGGTCGGCCAACAGTTGCATGGTCCAAGTCTCCCGGCCCTTTGGAGCTGCACTACAGGTCTCAGCAATCAAAATCGCCGTGTTCCCGGCATCCAATTTAGGAGCGACCCCAGGTCGGGGTCGTTCATAGAGCGCGGCTTCGAGTCCTTCTTGCACATAGCGTCGCCGCACTTGCGCGACCACCGGGGTACTGACATGCAACGCCGCTGCCACCTCCCGGTCCAGCTTTTGTTCGTCCGCGTGCAGCAAGGCGTGAGCGCGGGTCAGCACCCGTGCGGGAGTCTGGCCTTTGCGGGTCATCGTCTCAAGCGTGGTGCGGTCTTCGGGGGTTAAATGCACTTCAAATTGTTTTCGGTGTCCCATCCCTCAGCTTAACCTATCCCTCTTGTGTGGTCATCCACTAGCGGGCCTCGCCGCACCTAGTGGGCCTGCTCGCCTTTCGGGCCAGACCGCTCGAGAGCAGACCAACCAAGAACCAAGAACCCGCCGGAGGCGCAAAACTCACCACTCACCACTCATAACTCACCACCTCAAATCAGTGCGCCCCCAAAACCCTCGGCGGCGTCTCCCACCCGCCCAGAACGTGGATATGGGTGTGAAATACCGTCTGGCCTGCGCCTGCGCCCACGTTTGTGACCAGCATGTAATCGCTTAAATGCGCTCGAGCGACCTGAACCGCCACCGCGTAGAGCTGGCCCAGCTCGAGCGGACTCTCAATCTCGTCCAGGCGGGTGCTCAGCTTCTTGGGAATCACCAGAAAGTGAACCGGAGCCTGTGGGTTGATGTCTTTAATGGCGATGTAGTCCTCGTTTTCAAACACGATGCTCGAGGGAATTTCACGGTCCACGATGCGCTGGAAGATGGTTTTTTCCATAGGGTATAGATTACAGGTTATGGGCGGCCCGGCCCAATAGGTGCCGCAGTTGGGCCAAGACAGTCACGGGTTACAGGTTTCGGGTCGTCTAGCAATTCCTCCACCGCTCGAGGGGCGGACAAATCGCCTTTCTGAACGCGCTCGAGTGAGTCCATCATTTGAGTGCGATGCTCGAGCAGAAATCTGTTCCAGACCTGTTCACGGAGTAAAGTCTCGAACCACGCCGCGCTCTGGGCCTGTCGTTTTTCAAGCAGACCGTTTCCCAGAACTCCCCGGTACTCGAGAACCGTGTCCCACACTTCCACGATTCCAGTGCCCTCCTGTGCGCTCGAGGTCAGCACTCGAGGTCGCCACGCGGCATCATGCGGGGTGAGCAGCGAGAGGGCGCTCTCGAGTTCAGCTTGGGCGCGGCGGGTGGAACTCGAGTTCAGGTCGGCCTTGTTGACCACCACCACATCGGCTAATTCCATGATGCCGCGCTTGATTCCCTGTAGTTCGTCGCCTGCGCCGGGATGGGTGAGCAGCACGAAGGTGTCGGTCATGTGTGCCACGGCGGTTTCACTCTGGCCCACGCCCACGGTCTCGACCAGCACCACATCGAACCCGGCGGCTTCGCAGGCCAGCAGGCTTTCAAAAGTGCGCCGCGCCGTGCCGCCCAGACTGCCGGAAGCCGGACTGGGCCGCACGAACGCTCCAGGATTCACGCTCAGGGTCTGCATCCGGGTTTTATCGCCCAGCAAGGAGCCTCCGGTGCGGCTCGAGGAAGGGTCCACCGCCAGCACCGCCACCTTGTGACCCAGCGCCACCAAATGCATTCCTAGGACCTCGAGAAAGGTGCTCTTGCCCACGCCAGGAGCGCCGGAAATGCCCACCCGAATGGACTTTCCCGAATGCGGAAGCAGGTGCTCGAGCACGCGGGCCGCTTGTTCTTGATGGCTTGGGTTCTGACTCTCGAGCAGGGTGATGACCTTGGCCAGAGCGCGGCGGTTGCCCTCGAGCAGACTGTTCACGAGTTCTTGCAGCGGGGTTTCGAGCGGGGCGGGCACGGGTTGATTTTAGGGGATTGGCTCGAGCACCTCCACCCAGCCAACCTGCCCTCTCGAGCGTCCCATCGCTCTATAATCCCCCAATGACTGTTCGGCGTGCATTCTCAGGCATTCAGCCCACCGGCGAAGTTCACATCGGAAACTACTTCGGCGCGATTCAAAACTACGTCAAATTGGGCGAGGAGATGGGCAAGGACGCTATTTTCTGCGTGGTGGATTATCACGCTATCACCATTCCCCACGACCCAACACTGCTGCGCCAACGGACCTTTGAACTCGCGCTCAACCTGTTCGCCTGCGGTTTAGAGCCGGCCAAGACCACGCTGTTTCCGCAAAGTGCAGTGCCCGAGCACCTCGAGCTGGGCTGGGTGTTCATGACCCAGACCCCACTCGGCGACCTCGAGCGGATGACCCAGTTTAAGGACAAGTCCGGTCAGCACAGTGTTCTCACCGGACTGCTGGCGTACCCCGCGCTGCAAGCCGCCGACATTCTGGCCTACAAGGCCACCATCGTTCCGGTGGGCGAGGACCAGGTGCAGCACATCGAACTCACCCGCGAGATTGCGCGGCGCTTCAATTATCGCTTTGGTGAAGTGTTCCCCGAGCCGCAAGCCGTGCTCGAGAAGAACGCGCTACGGATTCCCGGCATTGACGGTAAAGGCAAGATGAGCAAATCCAAGGGCAACACGCTCGAGATTCTGGAGAGTATGGAGAGCCTGTGGGAAAAGCTGCGGACCGCGCCCACCGACCCGGCCCGAGTGCGCCGCACCGACCCCGGCAATCCCGACGTGTGCATCATTTTTGATTACCACAAACTGTTTTCTTCGCTCGAGACGATTGAAATGGTGGACCGCGAGTGTCGCACGGCGGGCATCGGCTGCATTCAGTGCAAGCAGGTGCTGATGAACGGCGTCAAAAGTGCGCTCGAGCCAATTCAGGCGGCGGCCCAGGCGTTGCGCGAAGACCCGGATTTTGTGATGGACGCGCTCGAGCAGGGGGCTAAAGAAGCCCGAACCATCGCTCGAGCGACCATGGACGAGGTGCGGGACGCGATTGGGCTGCTCGAGGTGGTGAGGAGATAGGGAACAGGTGACAGGTGACAGGGTTAAGTCCGTTGGCGTTCCCGTCAAATGTCAGAAGTGTCTGAACAAACCTAATTTTGTAGGGGCGAGTAGCGTCTTGGACAAAGCAGCACCTACCGGGCGTCTTGGTCTGAACGGCACCTTCCGGGCCATCCCGCCTGTCCGCAGCTCGCCCGCGCCCGCTCGAGCACCATAAACACAGCTTGAACTCTTAATGACCCAGACCCTCTCCATTCCAACACCCGCAAACCCCGAAATCCGGCTCGAGCTGCCGCATTTCTCCGGCAACCTGCTCGAGGTGGCCCAGGCGTTGCGCTCTGGGCTGCTGCTGCCGGGTGACGTACCGCTGCGTGAACTGGTGGAAAAGAGCCTCGAGTGCTTTCACGCCTTGCGGGCGCTGGACTTTCACACCTCGAGCGAAGCCCTGCCACTCATGGCCTCGGTGGTGTCCTGGAAAGTCAAAATGCTGTTGCCGTCCAATCCCGAACCCGTCCAGGACTTCTCGCTCGAGACAGAGAGCGAAGACCTCTGGGACGAACTGGCCACCGGCATCGAGCAGATGGCCGACCTCGAGCGACTGGTGACTTTTCTGAGCAACCAGCGCCGGGGCCGCGAGTGGATTGTGGCTTGCAGGCCGCTCGAGCTGAATTTGCCACGTCGGGAGCAAAGCGAAAAGGTGCGGCGTAGAGGGCTGGGTCGTCTGCTCGAGGCCGCCCGAAGCGCGGTGCGAGACGTGCGGCTCGAGGGCTTAACCCGTGAGCGCCTCACGCTCGAGGGGGCCTACCGGGCGCTCAAAGCCTTTTCAAACCGTCTGGGAAGCTTTTTCTTCTCTTCAGTCACCGTCTCGAGCTGGAGTGAGCGCACGGTGTACTTCACTGCCCTGCTCGAGGGGGTGCGCGAGGGCGTATGGACCGCGCACCAGGGCGAGGTGTACGGCGAAATCGAACTCGAGGCGCTGGGTAAGGAGCAGGCCGAGGTATATTGAGCGCGTGAGCAACAGTGCTGATTTCGTGGATGCAGTACGAGTCGCGCTCGAGGGCGTCGCGGACCCCGTTAAGGCGCTGCTGATGGCTCGCTACATGAAAGACCGATTCCCTTTTCTGGGCATCCCGCAGCCGATTTTTGCGGCGGCCCTCAAATCCCTTTTTCGCTCGAGCCAGTTCACCCAAGACGAACTGCTCGAGGTTGCGGCCCTGCTCTGGGCGCAGGACGAGCGCGAATTTCACTACGCGGCGGTGGGTCTGCTGAGTCGTCACATTGGGCTGCTCACCCCGGCGGCGTTTCCCCGGCTCGAGCGGTTTATTCTCGAGCAGTCGTGGTGGGACACGGTGGACGCGCTGGCCTCACGGGTTTACGGGCCGCTGGTCAGAAGCCATCCCCAGGCTCGAGCGCAGATGGACCTGTACAGCACGCACGCTAACTTCTGGCTGCGCCGGGTGGCCATTTTGCACCAACTGAGTTACCGTGCAGACACCGACCAGACCCGGCTGTTTCGTTACTGCCTCGAGAGCGCCCAGGAACCCGAGTTTTTCCTACGTAAAGCCATCGGTTGGGCCTTGCGCGAGTACGCCAAAACGCAGCCCGACTCGGTGCTCGAGTTCGTGGAAGCGCACCGCGACGTGCTCTCGAGCCTGAGCGTGCGCGAGGCTCTGAAATACCTAAAATAGGCTCGAGCGCTGATATCAGCGCTCGAGCCTATTTTGTATTATAAAACTACAATGGCTTGCCGAAATCCTGAGTCCAGTACACCCCGTAGGTGCTTCCTGCCTTATCGAAACGGCCCATGCCGACCTCGGTAAAACTGGCACTCATCAGGTTCTGGCAGTGTCCAGGGCTGTTCACCCAACCTTTGATAACCGCCTCGAGCGTAGGTTGACCCGCTGCGATGTTCTCGCCTGCCGCGCTGAAGCTGCTGTAACCCTGAGCTTTCATGCGGTCCCAGGGAGACACACCCTCGGGCGTGTCGTGCGCGAAGTAATTGCGCTCGGCCATGTCCTTGGAGTGCAGGTACGCCGCCGTCTCGAGCTTGGTATTCCAGGTCAGCGCTGGAACCGCCGGATAGGAGGTCGTTCCACACGTCTGCCCCTGTGCGCGCACCGCGTTGATGGCCGCGAGCATCTTCTGGGCGTCGTTCACGATGATGATGGGGGGTGGTGGGGGTGGCGGCGGTGGAGGAGCCGGATTCAGCACGATTTGCGAGGTCTGCTCGAGGCCCGCACCCGCGACCTTTAGTGTGACGGTGGTCTGCACGTTCACGCTCGAGGGGGGTGTGTAGGTGACGCTGTTTCCTGTACTGCTCGAGAGCGAACCCACATTCGGGGTGAGGCTCCAAGTGAGGGCTGCGCTCGAGTTCTTCAGACTGGCCTGAAACCCCTGGCTCGAGCCACCTGCAATTAAGGTGATGCTGAGCGGGGTCAGGCTGAGGGTGGGCTGGGGAGCCGGAGGAGCTGGAGGAGTAGGAGCGGGGTTAAGCACAATCTGGGCTGTCTGCTCGAGGCCCGCACCCGTGACCCGCAGTGTCACGGTAGTCGGCGCAGCTACACTCGAGGGGGGCGAATAAGTGACGTTACTTCCTGTGCTGCTCGAGAGCTTTCCCACATTCGGGGTGAGGCTCCAGCTCAGGACCTCATTCGAGTTCGTCGAGTTCGTCAGGGTGGCTTCGAAAACTTGGCTCGAGCCGCCTGCCGTCAAAGTGAGGTTAGAAGGCGTCAGGTTCAGAACAGGCTGAGGCAGCGGAGCCGGAGAGACTGGGGTAGGAGGCGCAGGTGGAGTCGTGACCGGGGGTGGAGCCGGGGGTGCTGGATCTGGAGGGGTGGGAGGCGTGGGATTGGGTTGGGGGTCCGCCGCTGGAGGAGTGGGCTTTGCGGGCGTCTCTGGTTGCGCGGGCGTCTCCGGTTGTGCAGGCGCGGGTTGGGGCGCAGGACTGACCGGAGCGGCCACGGGTTTGGGGACGGGGGGCGTCTCGAGGGTGCTCACCGCGCCGCAGCCCATCAGCCCGAAGCTCAGCAGGGCGGTCAGAACACAGGATTTCCTGAGCAGCTCGAGGGTTGAGTGGGGTGCAGGAGTATTTTTCATCTCGGTTGATTAAGAGTGTAACGCCGCTCGAGTGTGAGAGCGGGGAAAAATGACACTCGAGCGTACCCACCATTGGGGGTACGCTCGAGTGTTTTTAGCTCATTGCTCGCGGACAGGCCCGATAGGCGAGCAGGCCCCACGGGGCGGGATGGCCCGATAGGCGAGCAGGCCCCACGGGGTGCCGTTCTGCTCAAGACAGTGCCGCTTATACCAAGACAGTGCCGTTCTGCTCAAGACGCGGCGAGGCCCGATAGGCGGGATGGCCCGATAGGTGCCGCTCATCCCAAGACGTGCCGTTCTTGCTAAAACTGTGCCGCTCTGTCCAAGACATCATTCATTGCTCATCGCTCAAAGCTGCTTCCCTCAACTGCCCCCAATCCGCTCGAGCACCTGCAAATTCGCGTCCAACATCACAACCCCGCCGGGGCCATCGGCTAGAGCCAGGTGTCCGTCTGGGAGCGCGGTAATGTCCATCGGGTGGGTGAACTGGACCTTGCGCTCGAGCGTACCCAATTTGAGGTTCACCTGAAACACCACGCCCGAGCGGTCACTGAGGTAGGCGTAATCTCCCTGCACCGCCAGTTTGTCCGGGTGGCCCTGAAGTTTTAAAGTGCGCTCGAGCGTGCCCGATTCGCTGAGCCATAGCAGCTTGCCGCTCGCATCGGCCACCAGGATTTTGGAGTTCCAGCGACTCAAGGCCACCGGAGCACCGCCCAGTTCGAGGCGTTTTTCCACCTCGAGCGAATCCGAATTCAGGGCGATGAGTTCACCGTTCGCGTGGTGCGTGACCCACACCGTCTTCTCGAGCGGTAGCACCGCGTCCATGTAGTCCGCCACGGGTAGGGTGCTGGATTTCCCAATCTCACGGGTTTGCACGTTCCCCTTCTCGAGCCGCACCAGTTCGCCGTTGGCCGCACCCTTCATCCACAGCTTGCCGTTTTGTATCGAGAGGCCCGCCACGCCCGAGGGGGCTTTTTCTATGCTCGAGACCACGCCCTTAGCCACGTCCACCACTAAAATCATGTGGTTCGCGCCGCAACTGATGTAGACCTTGCCCCCCTCGGCGACGGCTTCGGTGAACCAGTAATTCTTGGCCATCGGCGCGACCTCGACCGGGTGCATCTTGCCGTTTTTATCCATCACCACGATGGGATACTTGCCCTGCACGTTGCTGGCGAACACCAGATTGTCACCGCTCGAGACCACCACAGCGGCGTCGGGGGCCACGTTGACCAGGGTGGGAACAGGGTCGGTTCTCAGTAAGGTGAGCGCGCCCAAAGCCACCGCGACGCCGATGCCCACCGAAAGCCAGGGTAGGGGAGAGCGCCGTACCACACGCCTCGAACTCGAGGGCTTGGAGGGACTGGAAGGCGCAATCTGCGGTCCAGACGTGCTCGAGCGAACGGGAATGGTCACACTCGAGGGCGTTGGGAGTGTGGGAGCGCCCGACGCCTGAACCCGCGCCATGAAGCGCTCCTTGTGTCCCTCGAGCGGCTCGGTTTGCACCGGGGCAAAGTGCAGGCCCAGCAGCACGGTTTTGAGGTCCTCGAGTTCACCCCTGAGTTCTGCGTCCTGTGCCAGCACGCTCTCCACCTCAAGCGCCTCAACGCTCGAGAGTTCGTTCAGGGTGTACAGCGGCAGCAGTTCCTGGACCTCTTCTCGAGATTTGGCTTCTCGAGATTTGCCCGCTTCGTGGTCGTTCGTCATTCCCAATCACCCCCTTTCATATGATTTTTGAGCTTGTCCAGCGCGTACTTGAGTCGGCTTTTAACCGTACCCACCGGAACATTCATCTCGAGCGAAATCTCCTCGCGGCTCTGGCCCCGGTACACCGCTCGAGTCACCGTTTCGCGGTGTGTCGCGCTGAGTCGCTCGAGGGCGTCCGCTAAACTCCGGCCCAGCTCGAGGAGTTCAGTGTGGCCCTGCGGTCCGGTTCGCTCGTCCGCGATGGGCAGTAAGACTCCTTCCTCATCCTCGAGCGAACGGGTGTTAAGCAAGGTATTGCGGCGTTTGCGGAGGGTGTCGAGCGAGCGGTTTCGGACCATGGTCATAAAAAAGGCCGCGAAGCTGGCCCGCTGCGGGTCAAATAAGCCAGGGCGCTCCCAGACCTTGAGAAAACAGTCCTGCACCACCTCTTCGGCCTCACCAGGATGCCCCAGCACCCCCAGCGCCACGCCGTGCGCGGCTCTGGTGTAGCGGTCGTAGAGCTGGCTCAGGGCGCTTTCGTCGCGCCCGGTGAAGGCGGCGATTAACTCGGCATCGGAAACGTCGGCCACGGGCATTGAAGGCAGTTTAACACTATCCATTTGAGACGCCCTCGAGCTTGTGGGTGAGTGCAGCGGCTTCGCTCGAGTGGGGAGGGGAAGGAGACTCAAACCGAGCAACATGCTTAAAGTACGCGCTCGAGGCGGTGGAAGTTCAATGGCTCGAGCGCGGAACCTCTTGCGAGGTTGCAAACGTCGAACGTCGAACGCCTGGTCTGCTTTGGGCGTTTGGCGTATGTAGAGTGCGGCCCCTCGTTGCGAACGTCAAACTTCAGGTCGGTTTATGGCGTTCGACGTTTGACGTTTGCGGAGCGCAAAGCGCGACCCCCTCGAGCGCTCGAGTACGCCTGTCCTGACCGTTTGGCCTAAACTACTCGCATGGAATTTCGCAAATTACACGGCACACCGCTCACCGTCAGCGCGCTTGGCTTTGGCGTGTGGACCGTAGGAACCACCTGGTGGGGCGTCAAAGAAGAAAGTGTGGGCATTCGTCTGCTCGAGCGTGCTTTCGAGTTAGGCATCACTTTTTTTGACACTGCCGATACCTATGCCAGCGGCACTGCCGAAACCATCTTGCACAAGGCGCTGCTCGAGGGAAAAGGGAGCCACGCTCGAGAGAACATCGTCATCGCCACCAAGTTCGGCTACGACATCTACAATAACCCCGAGCGGCCCGGTCAGCAGGAGCGCCCGCACGACTGGACGCCGCAGTACCTGCGTAAGGCGCTTTACGGCAGCCTGAAGCGCCTCGGTACCGATTACATCGACTATTACCAGCTTCACAACCCCCGGCTCGAGGCCATTAGGAACGACGACCTGTGGGCCGAACTCGAGCGGGCCAAAAGTGAGGGTCTGATTCGGGCTTACGGCACCGCGCTGGGTCCGGCCCTCAACGAGCGCCAGATTGAGGAGGGCGTGGAAAGCATCAAACTGCGCCACGCGCCGCCGCAGATTATCTTCAATTTGCTCGAGCAGATTCTGGGTCAGGGGATTTTTGAGACTGCAAAGAATGAGGATGTAAGCGTGCTGGTGCGCGTGCCACACGCCTCCGGGCTGCTCGAGGGCTATATGAGCCTGGACACGGTTTTTGAACCCGGCGACCACCGCAACTGGCGCATGACCACCAACGAAAAGAAAAAGGCGTGGCTCGAGGACGGCCTCAAAAAAGTGCAGCAGCTCGAGGAATTTCTGCTCGAGGGCCGCAGCATGGGGCAGGCCGCGATTCAATTTGCCCTGTTCGAGCCGATGGTGGCCAGCGTGTTTCCCAACATATACAGTGAGGCGGGACTCGAGGAGTACGTGGGCACCTTTGGCGCGAAAAAGCTCGAGCAGGCCGAATATGACCGTGTACAGGCGCTGTATGCCGAGAATTTTGGCCTCGAGACGAACTTGATTGGCGAGGTGGTCCGGTGAGCAGTAGCGACAATGTTCCCCACGTCGAAACCGAAGCTGTTCCTTCTGTAGGGGCGAGTGGCGTCTTGGACAAAGCAGCACCTTCCGGGCGTCTTGGCGAAGACAGCACCTATCGGGCCTCGCCGCCTGTCCGCAGCTCGCCCACCCCCTCGAGCGCCGAATCCGCCCCCTCGAATGCCCCCGAAACCCCACCCTCGAGACCCGCCGGACCTCCCGCACGGCGTGGCCCGATGGTGGACCTCGACCCCAGCGGACAGGTGTCTCAGCGCGAGCCGGACCGTTCGCAGCGCCAGTACCTCAACTACGCCTTTTACAAGCTCGACCCGGCTTTTCGCCGTTTGCCCAAGCTCGAGCAGGCCGAGATGAAGGCCGAGTTTGCTCGAGCGGTGGATATGTGGCTCGAGGCCCCGCCGGAAGCCGGACGAATCCTGCGGACCTACAGCACCGTGGGCACCCGCGCCGACGCCGACTTCATGTTCTGGCGCATGGGCTTTAGCGTGGACGACTTCAACGCCGCTCAAGGCCTCATCAACCGCACCCGTCTGGGCGGCTACCTGACCCAGCCTTACAATATGGTGGCCATGCAAAAGCGCAGCCAATACGTGAACCGCATTGACGGCAGCGGTCACGGCCTCGAGCTGCTGCCCGGAGAGGGCAAGTACCTGTTCGTGTACCCCTTTATTAAAACTCGAGCATGGTACGACCTCTCGCCGCACGCTCGCCAGGGCATGATGGACGAGCACATCTACGCCGCTGGGCCGTTCAAGGGAGTGCGCCTGAACACCAGTTACAGCTACGGCATTGACGACCAGGAGTTCATCGTGGCCTTCGACTCGGACTTCCCGCAGGAATTCGTAGATTTGGTGGGACGCTTGCGCTACACCGAGGCCAGCCTGTACACCCTGCGCGACGTGCCGATGTTTACCTGCCTCAAGCGCACGGTGGACGAGATTCTGCACGATTTGGCCTGAGATGAAAGCGAAAAGAGCGCACTCGAGGGTGCGCTCTTTTTTGCTGAAAGTTCAATTTGAGATGTTGCTCGAGCTGGGAACAACAGGGTTTTTGGTGTCCAGAAGGTCGTAGGGTTTCTCGAAATGAACTGGAATCAGCAGAACATCGCCTGCTGTGCCTTTGTACAGCGCTCTCACGTTGGAAACAAAGTGTGCGTTTTTTGGCAAACTTTTCGACAGGCCAATCCCCTGCTTGTTTTTCTCGAGCAACTCGAGAAAAACAAGGGGTTCAGCCTTCGGTTGAGTGGACTTGACTCGCGTCATCAAGAGAAAGAATTGTTCAGGCCGATTCGTGAAATGGATGCTCCGTATGGGGCCACGGTGCTCTCTAGTCCACACACTCGAGCTGACCATGATGAAGTTCCTGAACGGTTCAAGTGGCCCGTTCATCTCGGGAATTGTAAACGGTTTGCTGTCTGAACCTATGGGCACGGCCCTGGGAACATTCATTAACGATGAAAATAACAATTTCTCGAGGCCAGCCTGAATGTTGATGGGTTGACTCTCTGAACCCAATTTGAGTGTGACTCCCTCAAACTTGAGAGTGGGATTGACGAAGCTCGAGATGCGAAGACGAATTTTTACGTTTGATAGGGCTTCGATGAAATCGCCAGTGCCCATAAAGAGCTTGTCCCCACTCTGAAAGCTGGTTGGAAAGATGGAGCCGTCATTGCTGGTGCCATTCGAGACGAGGCTTCGCACGGTTGCGGCTCGGTCTTGATTTGGAAAGTAGAGCTGGATGAAGCGAATGGGCTTTTCCTTGCTCTCCGGCCCTGAAATTCCGTCCTCGAGTTCAAGCCTCACCTTGAGACCGCTGTCCTGCAAGGTTTTGACCAGACTGTCCACCTCGAGCCAAGATGAACCCTCGAGCGCACAAAGGCGAGTTTTAAAGCCCGTCGAATCCAGTGAACACACCGGAACCGGGGACTCGAGCGTGTACTGCACCCCACTGGCGGTGGCACTCAAACTCATAAAGGCTGCAATTCCCAGCAGTCCAGCGGCAGCGGTCCACTTGTTCAAAATCGGCATGGTGTACACCTCGTAAAACCCTCGAGAAACCGCTCGAGCTGCGCCGAATTCATCGAGTGCCTTCTCGAGCGTCTGAGATTCACTCGAGCCAAAAGCCCTGAACTCATTCGCTCGAGCCAGCAGATTGCCGCGCAGTTCCCTAACAACTCGAGCGCGTCTCTTGCCGTACAAGCCCTTGGTGGCTTGCTTGAGGTACTGCTCGAGCCGTTGCTGAGGTGTGGGGTTATTTCTCGGTAATTCTGCCACGGCATACCTCTGAGCGGGGGTGCGTCTCGTATCACTTGAATTTCAGCGGATGTTCAACAGGTCTCGGCTTTCTTGCCCTCGAGCACGCACTGAGCAGGAGTTTCAGAAAGTAATATCGCTCGAGCGCAGTACAACCGGGTTTTTAGTGTCCAGTAAGCTCGAGGGTTTCTCGAGGTGGACGGGCCAGAGCAACCCTGTTCCCTGGTCATCACTGGTGTAGAGCGCACCTATGTTTCGGACAAATTTTCCATTAAACAGATACGAGCGTGAGGATAGAGTGTCGTCGGGCTGGCGCTCGAGCAGTTCCATATCGAGAGCAGGCACAATCTGACCTTTTTCAAGCGTGGAGGTTCGGGTTAGCAAAAGATATAAGCGTTGAGTACCTTGAGGTAGCTTCAGGGTGATGGGTACGGGTAACACTTGAGTGTCGCGCACCTTCCCAGAGGTAGGCCAGAAGTACCTAAAGTTTCCAAAAATTCCGGTCATTTGGGGTATCTCGAAGCTGCCTGCTTCCGATTCCTTGGAGAGCACGAACGGAGAGGATAGGGCGCGACCAATCACCAAGCGCTCGAGCGCCACTTGAATATTGACCGGGTGCTTTGTATCGCCCAGCTCCAGTTTGACACCTGATATGTTTAGTTTGGGATTTTTGAGGTTCGAGACGGTAAGCGGTACGCGTGATTCGCCCAATGCTTGCAAGAACTGGGTAGTGTTCACAAAAAGTTTGCCACCTCGCTCAAAGCGGCTCAGCTCGAAGTTCATCGGATTGTGTGCGCTGCGGTCAGACAAGGTTTGAACTACACTGGGTTGGGTCTGACCCGGAAAAAGAAGTTTGATTTGAGACGCAACTCCTTTGGTCGTGGTGCGTTCAATTTTCACACCCTGTTTTTTCAAAGTCTCGAGCAAACTTTCTAGCTCGAGCCATGAAGCCCCTCGCAGAGCGCAAGAATTGGCTTTGAGTGGACCCGCTAACGAGCGCTCACACACCGGAACCGGGGCCTCGAGCGTGTACTGCACCCCGCTGGCGGTGGCGCTCAAACTCAAGAAAGTCATGATTCCTAAGAGTCCAGCGGCGGCGGCCCACTTGTTCAAAATCGGCATGATGTACACCTCCTGTAACCCTCGAGAAACCACCCCAGCCGCCCCGAACTCGAGCAGGGCGCGCTCCACAGCCTTTTCCCTCGAGTCGCCAAAAGACATGAACTCGTTCATTCGGTGCTCGAGGTTTCCCCGCAGTTCCCGTGTTACTTGAGTGCGTTTCTTCCCATACAGCCCTCGAGTGGCGCTCTGCACGTACCGCTCGAGCGCGTCTCCCTTCACGACCCTGCCTCTTTCTCCACAAACTTCTTCATCGCACTGTCAAAGGTGAGGTACTGTGCGCGCTTGGCCTCGAGCAGTTTGCCGCCCTGCTCGGTCATTTCGTAATAGCGCACCTTCGCGCCCCCACGCGGCGGCGTGCGCTCGGCGCTGCTCACGAACCCCGCCGCCTCGAGCTTGTGCAGAGCGGGGTAGAGGCTGCCCACGCTCACGCTGAACAAGCCGTCGGTGCGGGCGTTGGTGGCTTTGCTTATCTCGAGGCCGTACATCTCACCCTCCTCGAGAATGCCCAATAAAATTAGCTCGAGGTTGCCTTTGAGCAGGTTGGAATCCATCGCGTTCCTCCTTGACATACCTATCGTCTTTCGATACCGTTATACGCTATTGCTTTGCGATATGTCAAATCGGAGCAGGGTGTTGACAGTTGGCACATGAGTCTCTATACTTCACTGCGCCTGGAGAGAGGCCCCGAGAACGTGCGGGGTGTTAGCTCAGTCGGTAGAGCAAGCGGCTTTTAACCGCTGGGTCGTTGGTTCGAGTCCAACACGCCCCACCACTCTCGAGGTTAGAAAATCCCCCGTCAAAAGCGGGGGTTTTCTGTTTTGGTAAAAGCGCACACACTGCGCCCCTGATACGAAAATCTCAAAATGCCACACCCGTGCCACACCCGCCTCGAGCAGAGTAGAGTTTCAACGAAGTCCTCATGACCCCTACTCCCCAACGCCACACCCTGAAACTCGAGGACGGCACGCTCGAGTACCTGCTCGAGCGCAAGCTTCGCAAAACCATCAGCCTCAGAATTACCGCCGAGGGGTTATTGGTCAGCGCTCCGGCCCGTTTGCCGCTGTATCAGCTCGAGGATTCGCTTCGCAGCAAACTGGGCTGGATAGAGCGCAAGCTGCGCCAGGTGACGCTTCCCACCCTGCTGCCGCATCAGGTCCTGTATCTGGGCAGTATTCTCGAGCCGATTTCGGTTCCCGGCCTCGAGCAGGCCCGTCTGGTCGGAAACATCCTCGAGCTGCCCGACGGCGACCTCCAGGCCCTCGAGCGCTGGTACCGTGCCCAGGCCAGGAGCCACCTGACCCTCAAAGTGCGCCAGTGGGCCGCACAGCGCTTTAAGCCCGCTCGGGTGAGCATCACCGGGGCGAAGGGCCGCTGGGGAAGCTGCTCGAGCGACGGAAGGCTCAACTTTTCCTGGCGAACCATGCGCCTGAGTCCTGACCTGATTGATTACGTGGTGGTTCACGAACTTTGCCACCTCGAGCACATGGACCACTCCAAACGCTTCTGGGACGCCCTCGAGAGCGTGATGCCCGATTACCGAGCGAGGCACGAAGCCATTAAATCGCTGCCCATCGTTTGAAGAACTCGAGCACCCCAAAAAAATCCCCTCCCAGTTTATGGGGAGGGGATTTGGTTTGACCAACACGCTCGAGCACTCTGAATTCTGGACTCTCAACTCGAGCCAGTAGTCCCTACTCCACAGCCGGGGCCGGAGCCGCGCCCGTGCCCGCTCCGGCCTTGCGGAACGGGGATTCGGGCATCAGGGACGTGACCAGGAAGGCCAGCAGCACCAAAATGATGGCGAATTTATAAAGAGAGGTCACGCTCTCGGTAGCGGCTTCCCTGAAGGCCAAGCCCACCTTATCCAGGGTGCTCGAGGTGCTGGCTAAGGTGGCGGTTTGCGCGGTATCCAGGTTGGTCTTGAGGCGAGCCAGAACCCCGGCGCGGCCCTGTTCGCTCGAGAGGGCTACGGCGGGAATGTTCGCTAAACCCTGACGCAAGCCTTCGGGCAGTTTGGGGTCGGTCTTGAGCGCCTCAAAAGCCTGGGGATTGCCCGAGTTGATGGCGGTCTCGAGGGTGGTGTACTGGGTTTTAAAGCCGTTTACGATGCTGTTCTGAGCTTTGGCTTTGATGGTTTTGAGGTCAAAGGCGTTACCCGCGCCGCCCTCACCGCCGCTCGAGCCGCGTGAAAGCTGGTCGAACTGCGCTTGCTGCGCGGGGGGCAAACCCGCTTTGATAACGTCGGTCCGCGCTGCCAGCGAGTGACCCAGCGTGGTGGCGAACACTGAACCCAGCACCGCTACGCCGATGGTGGTGCCCATCGAGCGAGCGAAGGTGACGAGCGCGGTGGCTCCGCCGATGTCTCGAGGCTGCACCGCGTTTTGCACCGCCAGGGTGAACAGCGGAATGGTTGGGCCGAGGCCGACCCCGACCAGGAACATTTTCCAGCCCACATCGAACTGGGTGGTGTTGGTGGTGAGCGTAAAGCCCATCAGCGCAAAGCCAATTAGGAGTACGCCCATTGCGGGCAAGATGATGGGTTTGACCTTGCCGATGCGCGAGGCAATCTGACCGCTAAAGACGTTGCCCAGCACCAGTCCAAAGGTGAGAGGCAGGGTGGTCAGGCCCGAGCTGGTGGCTGAAAGGCCGACTACGTTGACCATGAAAAAGGGCAGAAACACGATGGCGGCCAGAAACGCCGAACCGGTCACGAACGCCGCTGCCGTGCCCCAGGCAAAGGGGCGGTTTTTAAACAGCCTGATGTTGACCAGCGGCTCTTTCACCCGGCGCTCGACCTGCACGAACGAAACGAAGCCGATGATGCTCAGCGCGAACATGCCCAGAATCTGCCACGAGGTCCACAGAAAGCCGCTGTCACCAGGGTTTACTGCGTTCTTGCCCAGCGAGAGAGCCACCAGAAGCGGAATGCTGCCCAGGAACAGCAGCAGCACCCCGGCCCAGTCGAGCACCGGACGGGCGTTGCCCCAGTCGCGCTTGAGGGCGGGCATCATCCGCACGATGAAGGCGATGGCAATTGCGCCCAATGGCACGTTGACAAAAAATATCCAGTGCCACGACAGGTGGTCGGTCAGGTAGCCCCCGACGAGTGGACCCACGATGCTCGAGATGCCGAACATCATGCCGAACAGGCCGCTGAAGCGGGCGCGTTGGGCTGGCTCGAAGATGTCGGCGATGGTGCTGAGCGCCACGGTGAACAGCGCCGCTGAACCCAGGCCCTGAACTCCCCTCGAGAGCACTAACTGAATGCCGTCCTGCGAGAACCCGCACAGCACCGAACCCAGCAGGAACACGCCCACCCCGCTCAGGAACATGCTTTTACGTCCGTACAAATCGGAGAGCTTGCCCCACACCGGCACCATCACCGTGCTCGAGAGTAAGTAAATAGTGGTGAGCCACGGGTACAGCGAGTTGGAGATGTCGAGGTCTTTTTGAATGATGGGCGCGGCGGTGGCCACGATGGTTTGGTCCAGCGCGGCCAAAAACACGCCCAGCATCAGTCCGATGACGGTAAAGGTGGTTTGCTGCTGGCTGAGCTTGACCAACGGAGCGCCGTAGGCGGGGGGCGCACCTGCGGCCCCTGCTCGAGCGGCGCTGGAGGATACCGCGTCCACGGCAGCAACGTCGGACATGCGGTTAGGCACGTTGGGATTAGGTCGGGCGGGTTCGGTCATAAACGGTTCTCCTCTGAAGATGTCTCAATGGCGCACTGCTCAATATCTCGAATAGTTTTTGAATCCATAGACCTGGGAACCTCGACGTGCATCATGGCCTCGAGCAACCTCTCGAGGCCGTGGGTGAAGGTCTCCACCTCATCTTGCTCCAGGCCCTCGAGCGCGCGCCCCACGATGCCGCTCATGGTGGCGCGGGTACCCTCGAGCACTCCCTGACCCTTCTCGGTGATGAGCAAGCGGGTGCGGCGTGAGTCCACTGGGTCCAGGCTGCGGCTGATGAGTTCGAGGCTGCTGAGTTCCTCGAGCATCCTCGAGATGTGACTGGGCGCAATCATCATGCTCAGCGCCAGTTGGCGTGGATAAATGGCTCCTCCTTCAATGCGCTCGAGCACCACAAAATGCTTGAACTCGACGCCGTGTTCGCGCTCGAGCATGGGTGCAACGTGGTTTTTCATGACTTGACCGGCTTTCCACATCGCCGCCATCACGCGGGCGCTGTGGTCAGAAGGGTCGGGCGTAAAGGTTGCTTTCATACCTGAACTATTTATACCTGCAATAGTTCTAGGTTGAAAGTATTCTTTATTGGTTTTCGGTTCTCGGTTCTCGGTTCTCGGTTCTCGGTTCTCGGTTCTCGGTTCTCGGTTCTCGGTTCTCGGTTCTGAACTCGAGCTTAGGGTTTCCCTTCAAACCTAGAATCTTCTCAACTGACAACTGACAACCGAAAGCCAATCCCGTACACTTCAATTCCCATTATTCGGCCACTCGAGCAGCATCTGCCGCGCGGTCCCCTCGTCGTGCGCCAACTGACCCTTGAGTTCGCCCAAACCCGAGAACTTTCGTTCGTCGCGAATAAAGCGCCTGAATTTGATTTGAACCTCCGCGCCGTAGAGGTCGCCCTCGAAGTCGAAAATATGCACCTCGAGCCGCAAATCTAGGGCATCGTTCTCA
>Ga0209100_1001176_pt1 | contig 18663 bp, 18 predicted proteins | sample lystaG_FD_185480 | JGI IMG/M metagenome (GOLD analysis project Ga0209100, IMG submission 185480) | Glacier valley bacterial and archeal communities from Borup Fiord, Nunavut, Canada, to study Microbial Dark Matter (Phase II) -... | ecosystem: Environmental > Aquatic > Freshwater > Ice > Glacier ...
GGAAATACGTCAGGGAATGCATCAAGTCGGAATCTATGAAAAATGACAAAACAGCCGTTCAGAATGAAAAGATCAACAATAAAGCAGATCGCAAATAATTCTTTTTCGAGTGATTTCATAATGTATCAATAAGAAGGTTAGGCGAAATTTGACTATAATGGTTACAATATTGGTATGAGAGGTTCTGAATTCCATGTAGGTCTGTCATTGCGAGGGAAGAGTTACGATGACCGAAGCAATTATTAGGACTGTCATTGCGAGGAGCATTTATTATTAGGACTGTCATTGCGAGGGAGGAGGTACGACGACTGAAGCAATCTTAACCTTTAGAGCAGAGTGCCAGATTCATTATTGAACAGTGATTCAAAGTTTAGGATCGCTTCGTCGCTTCACTCCTCGCAATGACAGCTCCGGGAGAAGAATAGCAATCCGGAGATTAATCCAAATATTCAAACAAGTCCTTCCATGGAGGATTGAAAGTATTAATCAAATCCAATTTCTTTTGACGCGAACCTGCTTTAATCTGTTTTTCCCTGGCGATAGCTTCCCCAATATCGAAAAAAGCCTCGTAGTATACCAGTTCATTAGCGTTATATCTGGCGGAAAACGAATTTGGATAGAATTTGGTTTTATGTTTCCAAATCCTGTTTCGTAATGTAGAGGTTACGCCGGTATATAGTACCGTATGGTTTTTGTTGGTTACGATGTAGGTATGATAGGTTTTGAATTCCATGTGGGTCTGTCATTGCGGGGAGGAGACATGACGACGAAGCAATCATCAGGACTGTCATTGGGAAGGAACGTCCTCCTCAGTACTGTCATTGCGAGGAGTGTGTATTATTGCCTGCATAGTACAATCAAAATGCGACGACGCAATCTCAACTTCTTAAGTAGGTTATTGGTTCCTAAACAGGAGCAATCTCAATCCTTGGATACTCAATCGCCTCCTTGGGGCGTAATGCGCACGCTGCAAGAGCCTGCATGGCGATCGGGCGAAACTGCTTTTCGTTAAGGTACTTTTCTTATAATCTTAGATTTTCTAAATAATAATTTTCCTTACACGGCGAATTCGGGAGGAAGTACAAATACTGGAATGAAATGCTCTTAGGACTTCAATTCTGTTTGTAGTGATTCGATAAATAATCAGGTAAGATTCCAGAATGATATTTCGATATATTTTGCTTTTAGTAACAAGAAATCGGCATTCAGGATACATATAATACGCTGTTTCAAGATTATTGACAAGTCTCTCAATATTTTCATAAAACTGCAAGGCACTTTTATACCCAAAGGTTTCAATACCATATCGGAAGATGTTTTTCAAATCCTCGTGAAACTGCTCAGATACAATTACCGTGAGTTTTCCTGTATCCATTTGTCCATTTTTTTATGATGCTCTTCAAATGTCATAAATGGACCTTTTTCTGCCTCTTTAACAAGCTTAGCCAAAGCCTTATCGGGTAATCGTTCACCAGATACCTGCAGATTTTTAGACTCTTTTGCTATTTTTGTTTTCATCGTCCAAATATACTAACATTTTCAAAAGATTCGACCCATAAACTTCATTTGGTTTACTTTGTATCCAGTAGGCATATAGGTTGCTCAGAATCTCCTAACAAAAGCAATACCTACTAATTCGCCTCAATCAACTCCTTCGATTCCTTTATATGCTCCTTCGACGATGCACCGAACAATACCGATTCTTGTCATTGCGAGGAGCGAACATTATTATTTACTTATTGCTATCATTTGCAATGAAGCAATTTGGAAATTTACCCAAATATTAATCAACCGGAGTGAGGTGATTTGAAATTATACTTTGAATAAATACGTTTCCATGCTGATCGAGATTGTAAATGATAAACCAGATGGTTTGTTTATTTCGTTTGTAATTATAAACCTTTTCTATTGCTTGTCGGCTATAAAAGACCATGTTCCTTACAATACGAATCGATATTCTCCTTTACTTGTTTTTCAAACTCATCACCTGTGACATATCCTTCGGGCACAACTCCAGTAACAGCAGGGTTTTCAAATTCGACACCTTTACGATAACGACGTAAATCGGTTATGATTTTTTTCCCATTGCGGGTATTGTCATCTATTTTTACTGTGTGTATCATACTGCTTTGAGTTTGTAAATCGATAAAATGCCGTACGAATTTACAATATTCGGATTAAAATGCAACAATTCCATGAAAGTTTTTTCCTCTTATTATTAATTACTCCCCTACAAATTTGCCTCAATCAGTTCCTTCGATTCCCGAATATGCTCCTTCGACGATGCTCCGAACAACACCGATTCTTGTCATTGCGAGGAGCGAACATTACTATTTATTTATTGCAATTATTTGCGACGAAGCAATTTGGAAACTTACCCAAATACTCAATAGCTCTTTTGGCCACAATGCACCAATAAAGAAGAAAGCCAGTCACATGAACGAAGGAAATCAAGGAACGATCAAAGCAATCTCATTAGCCTTGGCGCTATCTATTTGATAAATCAAAGTTGCTTTCGTTTTGTCTGCTCCGATTTCATTTGTTTTACTTATATTGTCAATTAACATGTTCGAAAAAATCTTAGCGCCAGTTTCGTTTAAATGTCCAATATCCGCAAAAAATTTGGAATTATTGATGAATATAGAATCCTTTGAATAATCATAAAACACGATACTATTCCTTTTCGCAATTTCTTGACCAAGTGTCACTGAATAATCGGAATGATTGGATTTAATAAAATAAGGGGAGCAGACAATATAAAGTTTGACTTTTGAATGGATACAATCTTGAATAAATGACTCATATGCCTTTACTTTGATGCTATCTATTTCATATTTAGTCGAACTACTATCAATTTGAATTGGACCATTCCATGTTTTTATTAATGGGACATATCCCTTAAAATCACCTCTTCTTTTTTTATTGAATTCAGTATTACCAACAGCAATTGTAAACATTGATGAATTGTAAGGGTATATATTTGACATCAGCTTTAATTTCTCAAACTTACTTTTTAGTTCTATTATTGATCGCATTTCTGGATGCCTATCATAATATGGCAGTATAGAAGACAATCGATCATAGCTCTCTTGATTTTGCTGAAACTCACCAGCAATAAAATCCAAAATTACAATTTTAGGTAAATACCGTTTTAATACTCCTTTAAGTATAGCAGAATGATAAAAAATATAGTTTCCATCTCGTCCAACATTGTAATACGACAGGTTTAATCTCTTTTCGAAAACACTAGGATCATAATGATGATTTGCTCTTGATGAACCAAAAATTAATAAATCAGCTGTTGTTTTTTTAATTGAATAAGTAGTTCGATATTGCATTCCACTTTCCTGGATAAAATAAAAGTAACTAAGAATACTCCCAATAGAGCAGTCAAGAATAAATACCATTGCAAGAAGAGCGATCAATTTTAAAAAAAAATATACAAGTGGATTATTTTTGATTTTATAAAATGAAGATCTCATCATGATATAATATATTCTAAAATTGAAAATAAATAAATTGTCCCCCATCAAAGACACCGACCAGCAATATTAGGATTATTAGCATAGCGTATGACAAATTGCGGACTAACCAGCTACTATTTGAAAAAAAAGAAAAATCTCCTGTGTAAAACTCCTTTTTCAACTCAACAAATAGCAATAGAAATATGCCGAAAAATGAATAAATCATCATAGATGGATTTTCAACAAAAATTGATCCTCCAAATGTTGAGATTTTCTTAATGATACTTAAAGCGTCTGTTACATTATTGGCTCTGAAAAATATCCATGCAAAACAGGAAAGCATAAATGTGACTAAGACTTGTAATAAGTAATTTAAATGGGGTAGTTTTTCAATACCAGTGAGTCTATTTATTTTGTTTCTAAATCCCTGAGAAATAATAGCAAAAATCAAATAGAAACCGTTAAGTGCCCCCCATATAATATAAGTCCAATTAGCACCATGCCATAAACCGCTGATGATAAAAACTAAAAGCAAATTGAAATACCAACGTGGAATTGAAACCCTATTGCCGCCAAGTGAAATATATAAATAATCTTTAAACCAGGTAGACAATGAAATATGCCATCGCTTCCAAAATTCTGAAATGTTTCTTGCTAAATAGGGGCGATTGAAATTAGTCATTAATTTAAATCCCATAACTTTTGCTGCGCCTATTGCTATATCCGAATAGCCTGAAAAATCGCAATAGATTTGAAATGCAAAAAAAATTGTAGCTAAGATAAAGGCCTTTCCATTATGTTGTTCTGAATTGTTGTAAACTGTATTTACATAAATCGCCAATCTGTCAGCAATTACTAATTTTTTAAATAAACCCCAAAGCATTAATTTGAGACCCTCTACAACTCTATCGTATTCGAAATCGTATTTTTCTCTGAATTGGTGCAATAAGTTTTGTGGACGCTCGATTGGTCCAGCAACAAGCTGTGGATAAAACATGACATACAATGAATAAATGCCAAAATGTCGTTCTGCTTTTTGTCGACCACGATAAACTTCTATCGTGTAACTCATTGCCTGAAAAGTGTGAAATGAAAGTCCAATTGGCAGTAGGATTGACAAATAGGGAATAGGATTTGTTAAGCCAAAACCATACATTAAAAACGAAAAGTTGTGATTTAGAAAATTGTAATACTTGAAAATCGCAAGAACTCCAATATTAGCTACTAAACTAAATATTAAAAATAGTTTACGCTTCTTTCCTTCTGCATTTTCGATATATTTACCAGCAAAATAATCAATCACAATCGTAAATCCCAAAATCAATATATAAATTGGAACAAAAGCCATATAAAAATAGCAGCTACTTATTAATAACAAGAGCCATCTTCGATTATAAGGCAGCACAAAATACAATGACGTTACAATGATAAAAAAAAACAAAAAGTGAAATGAGTTAAAAAGCATAATCTCTCAGGATGTTGTTTCTGTATTGTTCGTCAGTTACTTACAGTTTAGCTTAATAAAATGGGGATAAAACTTGTGTTTGTATTCCCATATTTAATTTCGCAACACACAGAAGTTGCCCCGGTGTAAAGCACCGTATGGTTTTTGTTGGTTTCGATATAGGTATGATAGGATTTGAAATCCATGTTTGATTGTCATTGGGAGGCACCTTCTCCTTCTTGACTGTCATTGCGAACGAAGTGACGCAATACCAACCTATGGAGCAGGGTTTGGGTGCAATGCTCCTGCTGCAAGTACCTGCATGGCGATGGGGCGAAACTGCTTTTCGTTAAGGTACTTTTCGTAAGTTTCAATTCCGCCACTCATCCGGAAACCAATTTTATTTATTGAACTGCAAATAATCGGGTTTTCAATGCCAACTGAATTGAGGGCATCGTGCAATCTTGGCAGATTCATCGTGAAATATCCAGGCTCGGAGATGAATTACTTTGGCTATTCCTTGATCTCATCCTATATTTCTCTCTGATTACAGCCCAAATAAATTTTGTATTCCCAACCAGGTACCTCCGCCACATTCGTCTGGGTTCTTGCACAAATCGGTAGAACCATTCCATTCCAATATCCTGCATCCAAAGAGGAGCTCTTTTAGTTACTCCTGCAATAACATCAAATGTACCTCCAACACCCATTGTGAAATTCACACTGGATAATATATCTTTATATGCAAACATGAAATTTTCTTTTCTTGGAGAGGTAATGGCAACAAATAATAGTTGAGCGCCACTTGATGCTATTTCTTGTGCAACTCCGGCTTCTTCTTTTGTGCTAAAATATCCATTACGATATCCGGCAATAATTGAAGGGCTATACTTCTTTTTATAGATATCGACGACTTTTTTAACGACATCCTCCTTTGCTCCCAAAAAGAAACATTTGTAACCTTTTATACATGCTAGATGAACCAAATGTTGCATCAGGTCAGCACCTGCGACCCTTTCGGGAAGATGCTTTCCCAAGAACCGGGCTGCCCATACAATACTCTGTCCATCAGCATTAATGATATCATTGCAAACTACACTGTTGTAAAGTTCTGGGTCCTTTTGCATTAATACTACTTTACCTGCATTAATAACAACATGGTTAACCCTATTATTTCGTTCAATTGCTTTATCAATACAATCAATTGTTTCATTAGTTGTTAGTGAATCTACAGGGATACCTAAGAAATCTATTTTCATCTTTTTAAATTTTGTTTAGAGCTCAGTTGAATTACCATGAAGTATTTGTTCATCAAAAAATTAACGATTTTATGAATATTGGAAATTCAATAATTGAAACTTTAATTTTTGATCCACTTGGACCAACTTTTCTACAATTCGGTCTGCCGTATGCCCATCCCACAATTCCGGTCTGGAAGGATTTCGTTTAAGTGAAAGTGTGTGATAATATTCTATCCGGATTCGTTCAATATCATTACCAACCAATACGCTGGCACCACCATTTTCTCGTAAAGTAATCGGTCTTTCAGTATTCCACCGCAGTGTAAGACAAGGTGTGCCAAGAATACAGCATTCTTCCTGTAGCCCACCTGAATCAGTTAGCATAATTTTAGCTCCTATATTTAACCGTACCATTTCATGATATCCTAGAGGCTCGAGTAAAATCAAAGACGGGTGACTTAAAACCTTGTTCCACAAACCAACCGTTTCAAGTTGTTTTTTTGCCCTGGGATGGATTGGCCAGATTAACATATGTTCATTGGTAACATCGTTGAGCAGAAAATTAATCAAATTGGAAAAAACTATTTCGTCATCAACATTTGATGGGCGGTGAAGCGTCATCACCGAAAATTCACTGTCTATTGGCAATTTATCAGGGTAATTAGTTCCGTGGGCAAGGTTTTCTTCTATAATTTTCTCAATAGATAGCTTTGAAGCCCTTTCCCTGTTTGCCTCAAGCGTATCAATCATGATGTTGCCTACAAAATGTATTTTGCCTTCCGGAGTCCCTTCCTTTCTAAGATTATCAGACGAAATAGTGTCAGGTGTAAGTAAAAGATCAGAGAGTCTGTCAGTAACCAACCTGTTTATTTCTTCAGGCATGCTCATATCTCCTGAACGCAACCCTGCTTCGATATGACATACCTTTATATTGAGTCGTTTGGCAACTACCGAACATGCCAAAGTTGCATTTACATCACCAACAACAATTACCCAATCCGGTTTATGCTCTATCAATACTTTTTCAAAAGCGATCATTGTGTAGCCCAATTGTTCCGCGTGACTTCCGGAACCTATTTCAAGATTAATATCAGGATCAGGAATATTAAGCTCTGTGAAAAAAGCTTCAGACATTCGTACATCGTAATGCTGACCGGTATGAACCAAAATGTGCTGTATTTGGTATTTATTTTCAATATTGTGCTTATCAATTGCCCGGATAAATGGTGCAATCTTCATAAAATTAGGGCGTGCTCCAACAACAGATAATATCTTCATAGTTTAGTTAAGTTTTAGAAATTGGTCGAAAAAAGAAAACCAAGGATACAAATATCTGATATAATTGTTTTGAATTTTAAACTGCAGTTTGTTGATTGTTTGATTGTAAAAAATATTCACTCATTGCATAAAACATCCATGCCTGAGTCCATCGCATATAGGGGATTTTTGATGTGAAATACTTATTTTTCTGGTAATAGAAATAACCTTTTTTTTCATCGAACATATTCTCAAAACTCCAGGTAAGCACCCTTTCAACTAATTCCTTATGAGCATACAATAATTTCATTTTATTGAGCGTTATAACCAACTGGGCAGTTGAATGCATATCGATTGGATATTTTGAATTGCTGTAATATCTGGGTAGTCCGGTATCTTCAAAAAAGGTATTCAAATAATAATCAAGCCCTTTTTCCAAATGTTCCTGAAATGAATAATCTCCAGATATGGATTGATATGTATATATACACTCCAAATTAAAACCGGAGTGGAAATTATCAATCCAATGATGAAACTTAAGTGGACTGTATGCCCAAGCTCCATTTTGTTGCTGTTGTTCGCACGCACAAGAGACTACCTTTTGTGATTCTTCAATCAAAATCGGTTCTTTTGTATATAAATAAGTGCGACTTAATAACCTCGCGCCTAAAAGTGAGGCATTAAAAACCTGAGTATTATCTATTGGCGAATATGAAAATAAAAAATTGCCTTTACCATCATACGTTCTGTTCAAATCTTTTAGAATAAAATCGCAAGCCGAACGAGCTATTGCTAATAATTTCTTATCATGCATTACTTCATAAGCATCTATCAATGCGCAACCAACAAAAGATGTTACAACAATATTTGGAGTGCCTTTGGGCTGATAAAATGCTCTCGCTTGCCAATCAAAATTATATCCCCAACAGGCACCACACCAATCAGGGCTAATCAATTTAATAAGTTTTTGTGAAAAAAAACTTATTTTGTCTAAGCAATTCTGATCCGCAGATGATTTATACAAATTACAATATCCTGACAGAAATAAACCCAAAGCTTTAGGATTATAACCCTTGTATACCTTTAATAAAGGCCTCAGGTTAATTGGAGACTTTTTAAATATTTGTATCCATACTAACCTGCTAAGTTCGCTTTTGGGAAATACCGTTTGAAAAATCTTACTATTTAAACCATCATACGGATCCCATCCTTGATATGAATGTTCTTCGCAATACATTTTCATTTTTTCAAAACGGTTAATTAACATCTGAATAACATTTTGAATTATTTAATAAGTTTGCCATTATCGCATATATAATTAAATTACAATTCATTATAAATATTTTTCAATTTATTCTTTACTTTCGTTGGTGTGAAATTTTCTATTGCCGTCCTCTGATTGTTTCTTCTGATGTTGTACATCAATTTATGATCGCGAATTAATAATAATATTCCATTCGAAAATGTTTTTGGATCAATGGATTCTGTTAGCCAACCATTTAAGTTATGCTTAACCCAATAGGGAATTCCTCCAATTGGTCTGGTAACTATAGCTAATCCGTATAACATCCCTTCCATAATTACACATGGAAGACCTTCGCTAAGGCTTGGTAAAAATAAAATATCCGCATTAGCAAGACAGTTATGCTTTTGAATGCCTTCAATGTAACCTGTAAATATAACATTCTTTAAATCCTTCTCTAGGACAAATCGCTTGCATTTTTCTAACTCAGGACCATCGCCAACCATCGTTAATTTAAAACCGAAGTCTTCACTCTTATTAAGGAGTTCAATTGTCTTTAAAACAATATCCACTCCTTTAGAAGGGACAAAACCTGCTATAAACAACAAATGAATATCGTTATTATTTAGAAGCCTATCATGAAAGATTTCATTTGTTAAAAGATTATCATCAGCAATTGTGGGTAAATAAAAAACTTTTTCCGGGTTAATACCTAATAAATTCAATTTATTGAGAAATATTTCCCCCAATAATAAAAAACAATCAGCCTTATTAAATATTATAGAAAAAACCCATTTGTATAATCTATTTTTAATTATTACGTTCTGAAATACGTCATCCCAACCATGAAAAAAAATTATAACCTTCTTGCGAAATACTTTTGCCAAAAGCAGCAAAATACCATCTCTAAATATCGCTTTTGGATTTAAAGAAGGATTTAGATGAACTATCCCTATTTTTTGAATACTCACAATAAATCTGAAGAGCATATAAAGAAAAAATACAATATCACCTGACTTTTTCTCTTTTGTATTATAAAAATAAGTTATCTTATCTTCTTTATTCCATTTGATGGTTTTATATATATTTCCAACACCTCCGTGGAAAGTATGGTGTGGTAATGTTATTAATACAGCTGGAGTATTAATTCTATTTTTCATAAGTAATATGATTAGTTTAGACATATTCAGAGAACAATGCTTCCCACCTATTTATTACATTATCTGTTATAAATTTTTCCTTAATCATTTCTTGATTCTTAGAGAAAATTTCAATCTTGTCAGGCATTAAGATTAAAGTTGCAATCGCTTCAGATAAAGATTTAATATCATTTTTATCAACTAAAAGACCATTTAACCCATCTTTAACAATGGTTTTTATAGACGGAGAACATTCGTAAGCTATAATTGGTAAGTTTGAAAATACACATTCAAGAAGGGTTAATGGAAAACCCTCATAAGATGAACTCAAAACAAAAAATTCGCTTTCAAAAAAATCTGATAATGGGTTGTCTTTTTTACCGAGGAATTCCACATTATTGCTTATGCCAAGCTTAATACACAAATCTATTAATTCGATCTTTATTTTGCCTTCACCAATGATCCTAATCTTCCAGTCTTTTGATATGCTTTTATCAATTAGACTGAAAGCTTTTAAAACATGGTCTACCTGCTTATCATTACTAACCAACTTTGCAACAACTAATATTGTTTTAGAATTTAATGAATAATCTTTTCTATAATCATTAAACTTCTTTTCATTTATAAAATTAGTTACGTATACAAGTTTCTCTGGTTGAAAACCATTTTCAATTGCGTTGTCTACATCACCCTCAGATAATAAGACAAACTTTTTAAATGATTTTATTTTATATTTTACCAAATAATATCGTATTTTTGAAGTTGACATAAATCGTTCAAATGAACTATGAAATTGAACAAAGCAATTATTCGCTTTTATTGTCTTTTCAAAGAAATTAAAAGTAAAATTTGGATCAGTAAAAAGTATGATATCAAATTTCTCTTTTTTTAAAAATAGAGAAAATTTTATTTTTTTTGTAATATTCATCATTATTTTTAAGGCATCTCTTGTTGTGTTTGGATTTATACTTCGCTGAATTATATAGCCATTTACATTAATTATACTTATCTCATCATCCCAGATTCTAACGAATTTTTTTTCACTACATAATGTTGAATAGTCATACATTTCCATTATTGTCAAATTGTGACCTCTTTTTATTAGCTCATGAGAAAACATATGCTGCCAAGTCTGCAGGCCTCCTATAGTATTCAATCCATAAGAAACAATTAATATCTTCATTGGATGTGTTTTAATTTTTTATATTAGATAGAAAATTCATCTTTCACTACTAGATTTTTTTTTACAAAGGAAAACTCTTTATAGCAATTATTATAAGTTTTTCAACATTTTATATCATCAAAGCAATTTTTAAAATTGATTTGATTATCCTTCATTTATCTAATAAATGCTTTAGGAAGGTTGTGTTTATTTCACTCAGTAAGTAGTCCACCTTTAAATCGAAAATTGTAGCATTTAGTCATAACAGGATGAGAAAAAACGACTTTTTTAAAGTATTATAGACATTTATATAAATCAAGAGATCATCATCAGTAGTAAATTGAAGGAAAATGACAGCAACGAATATCAACTGATCATCGTTTAGACTTAGAACTTCTGTAAAACCGGCAGGGAATAATTTACCTTTATTAAATATCAGACCATTGTCTCCTGGCAAATACAAATCTAATGAATATAACATCTTCGATCCGTATTTTGGTGAGTTTCTCGCTAAAATCCATTTAGGTTTTTTTATCAGGATCTTTATCTCCGCTTTCGAGTTCCAGAAATCTCTTTAAACTCATTCTGTCTATGAATTGATATTCTATTTTATTGTCAACCAGAAGAATACTGTAATTAACTTTTAATTTTCGAACATTAATTATTTCAGGATATAGAGTTAACTATCATATAATCTAATTTTTTATTTTTTGGAAAAAAAATAAAAAGATATATTAAGTTAAGAAAATCTAAGACAAGAAAATAAAATAGGTATTTAATTCCTGAAATTTTTTTATTCTGTTTTATACTGCGTAACAAAATTGCCAAAAGATAAATAAAAATCAAATAAGGCATGGTTATTGGCATTAGAAGAATTAAAACAATTGAAATAAATATCAACATAAAGGTTTTATCTGAAGCCCACATTCCATAATACAAAAATTTATTGGTAAAATGATCCCTATATGTTACACACCTAGGGTAAAATGCTGCCTTACTAATAATGCCTTTCCACATTTTCCCTAAATCTAAATTCATATACGTATAATGCTTTGTAATAATCTCCGACCGTCGAGTAAAAAAAAATCCCTTTTTAATTAACCTGTAAACCAAATCGGCCTCTTCACCAGTATTAAATTTTGTTTTCATTCCTTTTACTAAATTCCAGCACTCTTTCCTAATAATGAAAATTCCACCAGGAGAAACCTTAGAAATAGTTTCTGATGAGTTATTTTTCAATATATTTCGTACTTTAATTGAGATTCCCTCTACAACGTCTATCACCTGCCCTGAAACAAAATTATATTTTAGATTCGCATTAGGATCTAAAACATGACTAAGAAATTCTTTTTCAATTTCCATATCACCATCTATAAAAAACAAAACCTTTCCATGAGATTCTTTTGCACCAATATTGCGTCCAACTGCAGCATTACAATAACCTTTAATCAGAAAAATTTTTACTCCTTTAAATTTTTGTGCGATTATTATGCTTCTATCAGTCGATTTTGAATCGACATATATAACTTCGTAATCTTTAATTCTATTATATTCTATTGTATTAAATATACTTTCAAAGCATCTTTTCAAGTTTTTTTCCTCATTATGGCCAATTACTATGAATGATATCATATTTTTATATCTTGTTAGTACAATCTTAACCTAAAATATCTGTTTTTCTACATTACTGGTGATGCGTTAATAGTTATAAAACGCCTTTATTAAACTATTATTCAAGGCATTCCTGGCTTTAGTGGTTTCTTTGATTTGAATTGGCTTATAACTTTGTCCATTTATTTTTACATTTTTCAATATTATAAAATCCAGTATCATTGAAATATGTCTAATCACAATGCACTAAAAAAGAGAAAGGAAAAGAATTTAAAAAATTAACGCAACAGTAGTATTTCTACATCATAAATTAAATATTAAGTAATGAGTTCAATATTTAATGCATTACTCGAATTATTTATCAATAAATATCACTTAAACCTTTAAAAATGAAACAAGTTATTAAAGTCCCGTGTAGGAAATTATTCTTACCTTTTACACTCATATGGTAAGAATAAAATAATATTCAATAATTTAATAATCAGCAAGAAAAATTGCATTTAATAGCATTTACTCTATATATGTAATCCGGAGTAATCCTCATATTTTACAAATATAATTGCTATTTTAATCCAATATAGTTGACATCTTCATTCACATATTACCTCTGGTCAATTGTACTTGGACAAATTTATCTTTAGTCAATCCTCTGATTCAATTGACGCATATGAAGGATAAAACCAGCTATTGTAGTTTTTATAAATAAAATAGATCAGTATGCTAGTTACAATACAGACAAAGCATACAAATATAATTATGCCATTCATTTTTATTATTGCTATTTGATATGTCACTATAAATATTAGTAAAACAAAATAGAAACCAAATGAGATTTTTAAAGACGCGAATTTAAACTTACTTAATAATATATTTTGTATAAAATGAAACAAAAAGAAAGCGCCAAAAATAGAGTAATTAATAACAAATAAAGCTTTATAAAAATACAAACCTACAAAACAACCTATATAAAATACAGTCAGAGCAATCATATTTAAGTACATATCTATTTTTTCCAATTTTATTGCAACTAATAAATTCGCTTGCAATAAGGCTGTCGGGAATATAAGAAATGTTAAAAACATATCTTTTAGGCAGACAGCTGCCTGTAGATAATTCTTTCCAAAAATATAAGGAATAACAATATCTGCAAAAGATTGAATGAAAGCATAACTCAACATGCAAAATATTGAATATGCGATAAATACATTCTTATATAGTTTTATAATTGCTATATTGTTATTGTTTGCAAAGTATTGTACAAACTTAGGATATATAGTTGTTGAAACAATCATTGGTAATATTAAAAATACAGAAAATACCTTATAAGCTATTTCGTAGTTAGCAACATCATTTAATGCAAGAAATTGAGAAATTATAATAGTAGCACTTCGCCAAAAGACAATAGACAACCAAACAATGACGCCAAATCGCCAATTAGAGAATAAATGTTCTTTAATAGTAGGAAAGGAAATTTTAGAGTACAACAGTTTTACTAAATTAATTTTTGTAGAGAATCCAATTCGGATGAATAAATTAACAGTAAAAAAACGAATAACGACTAAAAAAATTGATAAAGTTAAAACTGAAAAAGGATATACAAATAACAAACAACTAATAGCTAATTTCAATAAACCATCAATAGCCATTATGATAGCTGTTTTCCTTTGTTGCAATTCTGCAATATTGAGACTTCTTAATGCATAAATAATATTATCAAATATAATATTTATTCCTAGTACTATGCTGATTATTCTTAGATATTCATCATGATAAAACATAAATATCAGGCATACATTAAAAAGATAAAAAAAAATCCCCAATCCAATTTGGATCTTTAAGAATTTATTAAAAAATTCGGATTTTTTCGGCTCATTCGCATGTTCTCGTATAAACCAACTCCCCAAACCCATAGTAGAAAACCCAACTAATAATTGATATATATTATTTGATAGCAAATATATAGCAAAATCATTAGTAATAAATCTTTGTGAGATAATTATAAAAAATAAAGTTAAAAATAAAGTTTCAAATATTCTCCCTGTTAATCCCCAAAAACCATTTTTAAATAAGTCTGAACGGCTAATGGAAAGATAAAAGCTATTTAATTTAAACATGTTTAATTCTAAAGTTAGTTGATGTGATTAACAGGCAAACAAATGTGATTACAAGTATTAAAATCCTCCGATCATAAAGTGAATATAAAGACACGAAAGAAACAAGCCAGCTTAAAATTGAAGCTAAAAATACATGGACAATTAAATTTTTGTTTCCATTAAAAATGTTTTTGACACTATAAAAAATTGGTATTATAATGAATAAGAAAGAAATAATGAAACCCAGAGAGCCTGTTTCACTTAACATCTTCAAATAACCGCTCTCAGAATCATAATATATTACATCACCCTCTTCTGATATATAGTAATTATTTGAACGAGTAAAAGAGAAATTTTGATAATTTCCTATCCCAATTCCTAATAAGGGATGGTCTTTATAAATATTATATGCTTCAGCCCATAACGAGGTCCGAAATTCGTAATCATCGTTAAAAGTTTCAGACCTTTTTAAAATTAGCAATGAATCAAAAGAACTGATGAATAAAGATCCAACCATTATGCTAATAATGAATATGGTAAATCTACTCCTTAGTCCTAATGCAAAGAATATCAATAATATACCAGAAAGAAAACCTAACATTGCCGCGCGGCTTCCTGTTGCTAACATTGCGATAAAAACAATAATAAAAAGTAAATAGTTTTTAAAATAAGGTTGACCAATTTGTTTATCATTTATTAAAAATAAAAAACTTAGCATCGCTAAAAATTGTTGATACTTTTGAGGGTCAGGAAAAAAACTAGGATATCGTATAGAATCATTATTCAGAGTGTTTCTATTTAATTCTGAATAAAAAGTAAATTCTAATCCAACAATTATTTGTATTATTAGAAAAATAATTGAAATTGAAGCCACTAATTTTAGACCTTGAATTACTTTTTTTGGGAATTCATTATCTGAATTACATTCATTGATTATTGATTTTGAATAGATAAAAATTGGGAAAACAGATAATATATTTACTAATGAATTAGAAATAAATTCTGAATTAAGGCTGCCCAAAAATAAAACAAGTAGCAATAATCCAAACAATATGTGATATATTTTATGTGTTTTTTTGTAAGATTTGAAATCTCCTAAATTTAAAAATAAGCTTATGTAAGAAATGGCTTCAAATACTTTCAAACTCCCCCAATTTGGCGGTGATATGGGCAAATCCATAAGAGGTAGAAAGTATATCACAAAAAGTATATAAAATCTCCTTGGTGATTTATTAAATATAATAAATACGAGAAAAACAATTACAATAATTAATGATAGTTGATGCTCCAGTTTCATATAGTTGTTTTATCCAACAAATTATTTTATTCCCTTAATTTTTTTATTGAGCATACAGAAGTTCTTCTCAAGTCTTATGGTCATACTTTGTTTCCAAAATGTCAAATTGTACGCTGTTAAGGTCTTCCCCCATGTTCCGAAGGTCGTCCCCCGTGTTCCTTTGGAAAAAATAGAAGAATTAAATCAGGATAGAATTAAATGAAAGGCGCACATGTAAAGGTGTGGTCCGGCCACCTCTACGTGCAGATGCGCAATGACATCTGCATGTACGCCTCTCTGCATCTTTCTATTTTTCATCCGTCGCTGCAAGAACTTCACCCTTTTTCTTGTTCTCCTTTTTTTCGGGTTCAGATGCCCGAAAGTATAATCCTTCAGCATAGCGGGGTCGGTTGCCATGTTGAGACCTTTCCTCTTGTTACGAAGATCATACTGGCCTTTCCGAAGGTCATTCCTGGCATTTCTAAAGTCGTGCTGGTCATCCCGAAAGTCGTACTGGGCGTTCCGAAGGTCGTACTGGGCATTCCGAAGGTCGTACTGGCCGTTCCGAAGGTCGTACTGGCCGTTCCGAAGGTCGTACTGGGCATTCCGAAGGTCATACTGGGCATTCCGAAGGTCGTACTGGCCGTTCCGAAGGTCGTACTGGGCATTCCTTTGGAAAATTGGGCGGAAAATGAAAGAATTAAATGAAAGGCGCACACGTAAAGGCTTATTCCGGAAACCTTTACGTGCAGGAGTGCAATGGTAACCCCTGCATATGCGCCTCTTTACATCTTTCTATTTTTCATCCGTTGCTGCAGGATCTTCGCCTTTATCCTTACTTACTTTTTTTCCGGGTTTGGATGCCCGGCGTACCCGTTTTTTCAAATCCTCGAAAGTGTATTCCTGCAGTTTTGCGGGATCAGTTGCCTTGTAGAGTATCTTCCCGGCAATAAGTATTTCATTAAGCTGATCAAACAATCCATTTAGCAATCCTAAATTGTTTTGAACAATCCTTTTTCGGTTGTTGAAAATTTTAGTCTGTTCTGCTTTGTCAACCTTAAGGGCTTCTCTCGCTGTTGCAAACACCGATATAAGCTCCTCTGTAAGTCCCTGCTGAACGAGCGCCTCTTTAAAGTTCGCAATATTTACGATTACCGTTTGCAGACTTTTTATTCCGCCTTCGGCATCGCCATCATTAATGGCCTTACGCAACAGCGTTATACCGAAGTCGGTATGATCGGTGTGTGAGAATTTAATATAACCTGACAACCTGTTGGCTGCATCTGTCATACTGTCGAGTGTTCCATTCATCCTTTCTGTAATCACTTTCTGAAGCTGAATTTCAGCTTGTGGTAGTACGATTTCAAAAACCTTCTCAATGTAGGTTCTGAAATCAATCAGGCGTGTCTGTGAAAACTTCGGCGAATAGGCCGAAAAATCGGCCAGATCGCGCTCTAAACTATCAGCTGCAATGTTACAAACAACGGGTAATTCACCGTCTTTACATTTGTACTTTCGAGAAAATGGAGTAGCCATACTTTTTTAATTTAAATTGTTTATAATAATAAAAATTGAAAAAATTACAGGAATAAAACGGATGATACGGGATAAAACGGATTACACGGATTTAAGCAGATTACACGGATGCAGGATGCATTGAACCGGGTGCAATTAAATAAACAGGCAATTTGAGTTCTTGTATGTTTAGGATATATACATTTGGAGAACCACATTTTTAGGTGGTATACCTTCATAGAAAGGAGAACCCTATGGGATTAAAGCCATCTAAATTTATCTGAAAACGAATGAGAAATAAGACTAATCTTTTTTGTTTTCCAAATTTTCTAATCTTTCGCTGGCAATGATCACAGGAAAGAGGAATTGTAACAATTCATGACACACCTGGCATCACTTAAGGAGTCACTCAATGACAAATTTGCATAACAATCGTAATTACACCAGCGGGAAATTTGCCTTTAACCTTACTTCTATGAAATTAAAATAGTGGGTAAGTCTTAATCGTTATAATGATATTTGCAGGATAAAATCAAAATCCCGGTTTCATTTACAGTATAAACAAGCCTGTGTTCATCGTTAATTCTCCGTGACCAGTAACCCGAAAGACTGTGTTTCAAAGGTTCAGGTTTACCAATACCTTCAAATGGAGTACGGTCTAAACTTTGAATAATTTCATTTATCTTTTTAAATATTTGCTTATCAGTTGTAGCCTACTCTTTATAGTTGTCGAATGCAGCTGGATTAAAAGTGAGGTTGTGCTTCATTCGCTAAGCAGTTTTGCCGACAATTCTTCAAACTCCTTGCCGGTGAATCGTATAATATTTTTATTCTTTTTTACATCTTTGATTGCATCCAATAAATGCTTTTTGTTGGCTGGACTACTTAATAAGTATTCAGTCTCGTCCTGTATAGGTTTAATTGATATTTCAATTTCACTGTCCTTGAAAAGTTTTTTTATCGTCTCGATAAACTTGCTGTCCAATTCAGTGGCTTTTAATTTGAATATTGTTTCCATACAAAAAATATTTCCACAAATCTATAAAAAAATAAGGTTTTCTTAAAAATACTTTTTCTTTACACCCCGGGTGATTAAGCAACTTCATAAACGATCTCCCGTTTGGCTAAACCATTTGAGGCAATGCATATAATACTTCAATTCCGACAATTCTTCCATCGATGTAGTAATCGAGTACTGTACCAGACTCAGTTTACACT
>Ga0209100_1001188_pt1 | contig 18578 bp, 11 predicted proteins | sample lystaG_FD_185480 | JGI IMG/M metagenome (GOLD analysis project Ga0209100, IMG submission 185480) | Glacier valley bacterial and archeal communities from Borup Fiord, Nunavut, Canada, to study Microbial Dark Matter (Phase II) -... | ecosystem: Environmental > Aquatic > Freshwater > Ice > Glacier ...
TGTAAACAACGGATTCCCGGCTGCTTCTTTTTGGACGAGAAATACCGGCTGGATGCCCATCACCGAGTTGGTGACAAAGACCTCCTGTGCACCGATGATATCGTCAAGTGCATATTCTCCGTCAATCAGGGGAATACGTAAAGCTGCAGCACTCTCGATCACGAACTTCCGGATAATGCCGGGGAGCAGGCCGCAGGCAGGAGCCGGTGTGTAGATCACGTTTTCTTTGACGAAGAAGAAATTACACTTGGTGGTCTCGGCTATTTTCCCCCTGCTATTGAGAAAAAGCGCATCATCAAATCCCCGGGCTGCGGCGTCCCGGAGAACCATCAAGTTCTCTGCATAATTACCCGTCTTGTGTGCGGTCAGAAGCGAAGTCTCGTTCCTGAATATGTCGGAGACTATGAGTTTGCAACCGTAATCCGGGCTCTGTCTGCCAAAATCTCGAATCGAAAAATGAATCGACGGCGCGATGCCTTTCCCGCTGCCGGAACTCACGGTCACGCGAAGAATCCGGCTCATAAGACCCTGGACTGCAATATACTCAAGCACCCATTCCATCCATGATTCCGCTGTAAAAGGAAGGTCAAATCCTAGGATCCGGGCCGATCGCATGAGCCGGTCTGCATGATCCTCCAGAAAAAGTACGGTCCCGTTCGCCTGTACCAGGAATGTCTCAAAAAGAGATAACCCGAACAGGAATCCCTGATCAGTATCAGTGATGCATTCGGGCGGGCATTGGGGCGGGCATTGGGGCGGGCACTCGGACGGGCATGTTGTTTGGCCGCGATCCAGTTCATTTACCATGTCATCTTCCTCCAAAATACGCTGCATGGCCGATCCCTTATCAATTGTCTCGGCATATTCTTTTTCGGGGACGGAATCCCACACAATGCCGCCGCCGACCTGATAATATGCCTGATTTCTGTCGGCTACAATCGTCCGGATCGCAATGTTAAAGTCGCTTACTCCGTCAAATCCCATATAACCGATCGCACCTGTATAGATATTTCTTTTCACGGGTTCCAGTTCGTCTATGATTTCCATGGCCCGGATCTTGGGCGCGCCGGTGATGGAGCCTCCGGGAAAAGTCGCACGTATACAATCCGTCACATCCATGCCTTCTGAAAGTTCCCCGCGGATCGTGGCGACCAGATGAAACACGTTCGCATACGTCTCCAGTTCGACAAGTTTCGTTACTTCTACCGTCCCCATTTTGCATATCCGGCCAAGGTCATTTCTCTCGAGATCTACAATCATAACAAGCTCAGCCAGATCCTTCTCGCTCGCGAGAAGTTCCTCCCCCAAAGCCAGATCCTCTTCTTCCGACCGGCCGCGCGGACGTGTTCCCTTGATGGGCCGCGTCTCAATCCGTCCGTCAGCAAGATGGAAAAAACGCTCCGGAGAACTGCTCATTATCCGGAGATCTCCAAAATGAAGATAGCACGCAAAAGGCGCCGGGCTTTTATGTCGAAGTCTCCGGTAGACTTCATACGCATCGCCCTGCAGCTTTGTGCGAACTCGCCGAGACAGATTAACCTGGAAAATATCTCCGTCGCGGATGTACTCCCGCGCTTTTTCGACCATGGCACAGTACTCTGCCTGATTAAAGTCTGACAGAAAGGCTGCGGGGACGGGATTAGCTTGAAGTTCTTCTTTGAAAGCTGCGGTTGATTTCAGGCTTTGTTTCGGATCCGATTCCGGGCTCTGAATCGGACTCTGAATCGGGCGCTGAATCATAACGGACTGCAAAATACGTTCCCGTAAGCGGTCTATTTTCCCTTGTTCTCCCGCGCAGATATATGTCTTTCCACTTCCATGGTCAACGACAATCGCAGAGTCATAGAATCCAAACTGCATGTGCGGAACGTCCATCTCTTCGACAGCCGTATCCGGAAGCTTTTCAAGAACCGATCCGAAATCATAGGAAATAAACCCGGCAGCGCACCCCTTTTCGCAGGGGAGAGATTCCGGGGAAGGCATCGCCTGATACTTTTCAAGAAGGTTTTTGAGTTGAAGAAGGGGATCGGACACCAAGGATTCGGTCCGATTGTCTTTTACAATATCAATCCTGTTATTTTGGGATGAGAAAAGAAGAAACGGATCGAAAAGAAGAATGGAGTATTTTCCAAGCGTCCCGTGCTGCAGCGAACTATCCAAAAACACAGCATACGGTTCATCCCGGAAAATACAGAATATCTCTTCCGCTGTCCTATTCGTCCTGATTTCTTCCCGCAAAACGACACCTCACACGAGCGGACGGAGCGCCGGGAAGCGCCGGGAAATTGGACCCCGCCTTTTTCCCGGGCTTCTGTATCCGCAGAATTATTCCTGTATGAGCGCGCAGCTGGTCCCTGCTGCAAACCCCGTCGAAAAGGCTGCCTGCAGATTAAATCCACCGGATTCGCCGTCGATATCAAGTACTTCCCCGGCAAAATAAAGACCGGGAACAAGCTTGGACTGCATGGTCTTCGGATCGACTTCCTTCAAAGAGACGCCGCCTGCTGTGACCATGGCTTTGCCAAAAGACGGCGCGCGGCTAATGACGAAAGAATAGTCCTTCATAAGTGCTGTCAACTGGTCACGCATCTCTCTTCTGAGTTCGCGGCAGTAAATATCTTCCGGTATACTGACGCGTTCCATCAGGCGCACGATCAGTGACTCAGGTCCGTATTTCCGGAGAATGTTGACGAGCTTGTGATTCTGATTATCGGCAAGAAGGGCAATCACTTCCGCGCGGGCCGCTTCCGGCGAGAGCTTGGGCCACAGGTCAATGGAGATACGCATCTGATTCTTGGCGTACTGGCTCTCCTCTGTGGGAAGGAACCGGGAAAGCCCCAGTATCGCAGGTCCTGTCAGTCCGAAATGCGTGAACAGCACATCGCCGTCTGCGGAAGCAAGTTCCTTGTCCCTGAAAAACGCATGTACGCGCACATCCCTGAGGCTTATTCCCTGTAAGGGGCCCACAACGGCCGGCGCGATCTCAAGAGGCGCGAGCGCGGGGCGTACCGGCACAACGGTGTGTCCGAGGCGCGCGGCCAGAAGATATCCGTCGCCGGTCGATCCGGTCGCGGGATACGACGATCCGCCCGCACAAAGTACGCAGGCTTCGACATCATAGGATGTCCGTAAGGTGACGACTTTGGAGATTCGACCTGACGCGTCTGTCCGGATGTCAACGACCGGTTCGTTCTCGTGAAAAGCTACGCCCAGTTCCTCCGCGCGGGTAAACAGTACATTAAGAACATCCTGCGCCTTGTCGCTTGCCGGGAAAAGGCGTCCGCCTTCTTCCTCCTTCGTGCGAAGGCCGCGGGCTTCAAAAAAGTCAGCGACATCTTTCGGGGAGAATGCATTGATCGCCTTGTAGAGGAATTTGCCGTTGCCAAAATAATGCTCCGGATAGGAGCGAATTTCTGTCATATTTGTGATATTACAGCGTCCGTTTCCTGTGATAAGGATTTTGCGTCCGGGGAGTGCGTTTTTTTCGAACAGCCATACACGTTCCGCACCGCTCTCAGCCGCTTGAATCGCGGCCATAAGTCCAGATGCTCCGGCTCCAATAATTGCTATTTTCATGTTTGTTACCCTTCTTTGCAGACATCCACCCAGCCCAGTGCGCCGGAAATGGAATACAATTCGTCGCAGGTCAGCTCAATGGCTGAGTTGCTGTTCCCACAGGCTGGGAAAACCGTGCTGAATCTTTTGAGTGATAGATCCGCGTAGACCTTCGCCTCGGGCGGATTGTCAAAGGGGCATACACCGCCGACCGCATGTCCGGTAAACCGGAGAACATCGTCAGCAGAAAGCATTTTGGGCTTTATTCCAAAAGCAGATTTGAATTTCGCATTATCAATTCGTTTATCGCCGGCTGTTATCACAAGAATAGCAGAATCCGTGCTGAAATAGAATGAAATCGTCTTGGCAATACGCGCAGGTTCCACCGACAGGCGGAGCGCCGCTAGCTCAACAGTCGCACTCGACTCCACAAATTCCAGAATATCTTCACTCTTGCCCCATGGAGCAAGATATTTACGAACAGAATGAACAGACATGGTAAATTCTCCCTCGTCGCTTTTCATGGAAAAAAATCTAATTACGCTAAAGAATCGTTACGGAATTATAAAAATTCCATAAGTATCTAAAAAGTACGTATATTTTCGCATATTTCGCGGAAGAAAGAAAGGACAGACGCCTGACAACGCCTATCCAATGTGCACAAAGTTGAAATATAAATGAGGCATACCAGTCCTTATTTCAAAAATGTCTATAAAATTGAAATAAGAAAGAATAATTTCGATCTTTATTTCAAATAGTGACTCATTTTTGAAATAATGGTGATATTATTAAGATGTTATTTCAAAATGGCAAAACACACATAGTAAGTCTAATACGCCAGCAATCACTTTTATGGAGATTAGGATATGAATAATCGGGCCGGTCAATACAAAACCAATCTTTCAGGGGATCTTTCATACCGGTCTTTTTTACCCGCGCCCCTCCCTCCGTTTCCAGGCATTATTTTTGACGAGGAAATGAATTCTCTACTGGGACGCGCAAGCAATAATTTAGGCGTTTTGGATGGAATTGCAAGTCAGCTTCCCGATCATGATTTATTTGTTTCGATGTATGTAAGAAAAGAAGCTCTCCTCTCCTCTCAAATAGAAGGCACACAGGCAACTCTTGATGATATTCTTGATCCAAATATTGAGACAAATATAAATCAAAACGTTGCTGATGTTATTAATAACATAAAAGCTTCACAATTCGCTGATAAAAGACTGCAGGAACTGCCTCTCTGCAATCGACTCTTAAAAGAAACCCATGCTGTATTGATGGCTGATGTGCGGGGCAGTGAAAAGAGCCCGGGGGAATTCAGACGAAGTCAGAACTGGATAGGCCCTGCCGGATGCACACTAAAAGATGCAAGGTATATTCCTCCGTCACCCGAAGATATGGAAGTCGCCATGTCAGATCTTGAAAAGTACATCAACCTTGAGGATTCAATGGATCCTTTGATAAAAATCGCACTTATTCATTACCAATTTGAGACAATTCATCCCTTTCTTGACGGCAATGGCAGAATCGGCCGCCTTCTCATTTCACTTTTTCTTACTTCAAAAGAACTGCTGCATTCTAACGCACTGTACATATCATATTTTTTGAAAAGGAACCGGATTGAGTATTATGACAGGCTTACAGAAGTGCGGACAAAGGACAACTACGAGCAATGGATCAAGTTCTTTCTCCTTGCTGTAATTGAATCTGCACAGGATGCAATAAACACAATACACGAGCTCAACGACCTTCATCAAAAAAAAGTGACCACTATTCAAAGCGCAGGAAAAGCAACCAAAAACATTCTGACACTTTTCTATTATCTGGAAGGTAATCCGATTATTGATATCAAAAAAACAAGCGCCGCACTTCAACTTTCCTTTAACACGGTCTCACAGGCAGTAAAGCAGCTTATCGAAATTGGTATCCTGCAGCAGACAGCAAATGTACAAAGAAACCGTACATTTGCATATGAGGCATACTTGAAAATTTTAAGAAAAGACACGTAAGGTGGTTTTCAACTACCTGGCGATATCGCCGAGTTCAGCTCCGATAAAATCAATCAGCGACTGCGGTTCAATCAGTATCTGGGCGCCGCGCATGCCTGCGCTTATGGCAATCCAGTCATAAAGAATCACCGACTCATCAAAATACGTCGGAAAAGGTTTTTTCATGCCGATCGGAGAACATCCGCCGCGGATGTAACCGGTCAGAGGGAGAAGCTCCTTGACCGCGATCATGTCGACATTCTTGTTGCCGGATACATTTGCAAGCGCCTTCAAATCCAGCTCCAGATCAACCGGAATACAGGCGACAAGAAAACCTGTCTTGTCGCCTTTCGTAACCAGCGTCTTAAAAACCTGTTCAACAGGCAGCCCGCACGTCTGTGCCACATGAACGCCCGAAAGATCCTCTTCATCCACCTCATATGTTTTGACCTGATACACAAGGCCCGCGCTGTCAAGCATGCGCATCGCGTTCGTTTTGACTGGTTTGGCCATAGCAAAATCACTCCAATTCGGAATAGTTAGGAATAGTATATCAGATAAATCTTCCGCGGCGCGAAGCGCCGAAGTCAGGAAAAGCAGCACCTTTTTCCTCGCGCCTTTCGTCGGGCTTCAGCCCGGCGTCAGCGAGAAAAAGTGTAAAAAGATAAATCTTCCGCGGCGCGAAGCGCCTATGCAGGAACAGCAGCACCTTTTTCCTCGCGCCTTTCGTCGGGCCGCAGCCCGGCGTCAGCGAGAAAAAGTGTGCTGCTTTTCCCTTTTAGAAGAATAAGTCTCTCGTTTTCCCCTTCCGGATGTTCTCGACATTTTTGCGGGAATCTTCACGGTGCTTCGGATCGAGGACTTTTTCCAGTTCCTTATCGACAAGTGCGTATCCGAGCTCTTTTGCATACGGCGAAGCATAATCCTCGAGATATTCGGACAGCGTCATGAGCGCGTTCGGGTGGCAGACATTCTTGATCTGTCCGCTTTTGGCAATCGACATGAAGCGGTCGCCGGTGCGTCCTGAACGGTAACAGGCTGTGCACCAGGAAGGAACAAGCCCCTCTTCCATGAGCCATGTAACAATCTCATCCGCCGTGCGGTCGTCGTTTTTGGCGAACTGCGCGACAAGATCAGGATCTGCAATACCAGTCTCGCGGAGCTGCTTTTCAGCTGCATAACCGCCGACTCCGACAGCGCTGCAGGCACTCATCTGCGTGATGCCGCAGTCAAGAAGGTCTTTTCGCATGGAAGCGGTCTCACGTGTGGAAATAATCAGGCCCGTATAGGGAACCGCCAGACGGATAACCGCCACGAGTTTTTTGAAAGTCTCGTCATCCGGGCTGTTCGGATATACTTCCTGAACGCCTTCTGCAGGGCGGATGCGCGGCACAGAAATCGTATGGAAGCCCACGCCGTGCGTTTTTTCCATGTGTTCATTATGAATCATAAGGGCGAGTGTCTCAAAATACGGATCATAGAGGCCGAAAAGCACGCCTGCGCCGTTGTCATCGATCCCTGCCGTCTGCGCACGGTCAAAAGCGGTCGTATGGTACCAGTAATCACTCTTCGGACCGGCAAGATGATACTTCTCATAAGTCGGTTTGTGATATGTCTCCTGGAAAAGAATATAGGTGCCGATTCCGACAGCCTTGAGCTTCTTGAAATTCTCCACGGTCGTCGACGCGATATTCACATTGGCGCGGCGGATTTCGCCGGAAGTATCGGACTGCGTCTGATAGACAGTCTTCAGGCAGTCAACAATATAGTCGATTGAACAATTCTCATCATCCTCACCGGCCTCCATCGCGATACGTTTGTGGCCCATCTTCTCAATCTCGATAACCTCCTGACGGACTTCCTCCATCGTGAGCTTCCTTCTCTTGAAAGTATGGCAGTCATTATAGCTGCAGTATGCGCACCGGTTCACGCAATAATCGCTGACATACAGCGGCGCGAACATCACGATGCGGTTCCCGTAAATTTCTTCTTTGATCTGTCGTGCAATCTGGAAAAGACGCGGCAGGTGCTTATCGTCCATCTTCAGAAGGCTAGCCACCTCAAGATGTGAAAGGCCCACGAACTTCTCCGCTTTATCAAGAATACTCTCAATCTCGCTGTCCGGCGTCAATGCAGCCTTTTTCAAAATATCTTCGATCTCATCGGGCTTGATGAACTCTTCAATCTCCATGTTTTCAATCAGCATGATTCGTTCCTCCCATTTCTATGATGCAAAAAATTATGTCCTTTGGTTTCTTTTTCCTGTTATCTGAAAACGCGCCTTACGGCATCCCGGCAAAATAGTATTTGAGCCGCATGGCACTTCGAACGCGAAACGCGCCTTACGGCATCTCGGTCTTAGCCACAGCAGTACGTACCGTGACGCCGTCAATCCGGCCAAGCTTACCCGTCAGGCTGTTAATATCATCGAGTTCACCGACGACCGTCAGGCTGATAACAGCAACAGGAACCTCCTCAAAAGGAATCCCCATCCGGCCTTTCACAATCCCCTGAAACTCCGAGACCGTGTCATTAAACGCCTGCTGGCAGTGATGCGGTTCATCGAGAACCGCCGAAATAACCGCAATTCTTTTCATTCAAAACCCTTTCCAGACACAAAAATGCGCCTTCTCCCATTCGGAAAAGACGCACTCAAAAGCTCACATATACTTCTTCCATCGACAGGAAACATACCGCAGCACGCAAGCCTGAACACAAAAGAACCTCAGAAACTTATAAATCATCGTCACTTCCGAATCAGGGGCCTTCCGGCCACTTTTCCGTTAGAATACAAATAATATATTGAACCCGGCGGGGGAAAATGTCAAGGTGAGAATGCGAGTTCACTTTCGGCTCAAGAGAATGCAAATTCACTTTCGGCTCTCTTCGCTGGCGCTGCGCGCTATCGCTCGAAAGTCGCCTGCAAGTGAACTTGCATTCTCTGCGTCGGGGCTTCGCCCCGAATTCCAGCTGCCCGCTCCGTGGCGCGAAGCGCCTTCTCCAGAGCCGAGGGAGTGTTTTTCTTCGCGCCTTTCGTCGGGCTTCGCCCGGCGTCAGCGAAAAAAACACTCACTCTGCGCTCTTTTTCATCTCGTTTTGGCGATGATTCGTTTTGGCGAAGATCATCGTAAAAGATGAGTAACGCCCTGTAGGCGTAACTACAAGGCGTTGAAAGTTTGTTCTCTCAATAGCCAGAGGTGATACCCTCGCGAGTACCTTCTGTGTCTTTATTGTAGCACGCACAGTATTCATGTCAAGGTGAGAATGCGAGTTCACTTTCGGCTCTCTTCGCTGGCGCTGCGCGCTATCGCTCGAAAGTCGCCTGCAAGTGAACTTGCATTCTCTGCGTCGGGGCTTCGCCCCGAATTCCAGCTGCCCGCTCCGAGGCGCGAAGCGCCTTCTCCAGAGCCGAGGGAGCGTTTTTCTTCGCGCCTTTCGCCGGGCTTCGCCCCGGCGTCAGCGAAAAAAACACACCCGAGGCTCCGGCTTCAGCGAAAAAAACATTCCCTCTACTCCCTTTTTCCCTTTAATTTTCTGATGGCCCCTATTCCGGTAAAAATTAAAAAGTATTCTCCAAAGTAAATAATGATTGCTCCAATCCACAATGACACTGATTCGAGGATGTCTTCCAGTAACAGGGTGTTGGAACCTGCGAAGGATAAGTAGAATAGTGCAACAATATTTGAAGCTATCAGCGCACTCATCAGCCCTTGTATAATTAGTGCGAGAATCAGCGCAGCGAGTGAGCGGCGCTTTGTAAATATACCCAAAACGAACAAAATGATTCCCACAATCCCCGAAATGATTCCAAAACCCAGCACTAGCAAAAGGTCGATTCGAAGGACGACTGCCAGGATACTCAGTATGATATTCAGCGAAGCAATCAAGTAAATGGCATTTACGGATATCGCAAGTTTTACTTCGGGATCAGCCGCTGTACCCGGCAACGTCATTCCATTTCTTTGTAATTGAAGTCCCCTTCTGCCGCGCTTTACCAGGAGCTGCGTTCCGTCCGGAAGCTCAAATGTCCGTCCTTCTCTAAGCTCACTTTGTTTTCTGATTACCCCTATAAGCGACCCTTTGTAATGAATTTCTATGTTTACAGAAAAATATTTCAAGGAAACATCAAGGTCCTTTTCTCCGCCTCTTTCCAGTGCAAATTTTTGGTGTGGCATCTGTTTGTCCTCCAATTAACCATTAATTCACAAAATACTGGTTCGGACATACATGGCTTTTTATCCTTACTTTAAGCCGCCTGATTTAGGATGCTCGCAATTAGAACTCCGAAATCACATAGCACAAATGAGATGATCCTTGTACCACCCTATTGATTCCTCCTTCTGTGTACAGATCAGAACGGCCAATATGTAAATTATGTTTTACATATTTATTATATACCTGTTGCTTCATTTATGTACCAGTCCTTCAAATAACGTCCACTGATCTATTCCATTCAGCGTCACTTTCGAACTCTCGTCTCCTTCGCACAAAAACCGCCCTTCCCGTCCGTCCACTAATCGAACATACAAATACATCATCCCATCCGCTTCCGTCACAAGACGATCCGGCAGAATAACGGTTCCCGGGGCCAGTTCCACGGACTCATCGTTAACCTCGTTCACAGCATCCAGGGCAACTGCTGTCTTGGTAAATACAACCAAATTGTCATACGGCGGCTGCCTGTAGTATTTTGTATCGTCAAAATTGGTAAATGTAAAATCATCTGCGAGATCAACCTTTTGTTCCAACGTCCATTTGTTGCCCAGACAGCTGGTATAGGGATGATAATAGAACTGGCTGTCCTGATATTTAAATGACGCTCCGATCCCTTTTGAGGAGATAAGCGTGTCCGGATCAAATTGGAACGCATAGGAGATATAACCGCTGTCGTCGTAAAAATAGGAGCAGAGTATTCCATATTCACCCTTGCTGTTTTGACAGACCAAAGTGGTGTTATCGAGCACCAGACCCATAGTTTCATCATGACCTGATTCAGGATTATCACTGTCGGCTATACTGGCCAAAGCGATTAGATCTGTCACCGCTCCCGTTTTCCCATCTGTAAAAGTAAAGGTTTTGGATAGTTCTCCGATGTTTATCTGGCAAAATTCATCCTCTATGCCATCCTGGTTCCAATCAATCCGAATAATAAGTTTATTATAAAATGCGTGTGAATCAAGAGTTTCCCACGGTTCCAGGATGACCTCACCTATTTCCGTTGATTCCTGATAATTCCCTGCGATTTCATCGATTCTTTCAAACGCTCCTCCAAACATATCCAAAATGGATTTCCCGTCAAACAGAACTTCTCCATTATCAGAGACAGATGTCGCTATGTGAACTGCCATACCCTGATACGTGATGAAATTTACTGATTCATTCATTACAACGTCTGCGATTGTCTCAGCATATGCCGGACAAAGAACCGTTCCGGCAAGGAGCCGCTCATTCGTATTTAGCCCTTCTTTTCTGATATTATTTGTCACATCCGCATCAACGACAACTGCATTTACGTCATTTTTCAAATACACGATTTGCTGTGGATACCCTGAAAAGCAGGATTCAAGATCTATTGCATTTGTATAATCGCCGGGCGGACCGGCTTCTGTTGTTTCGGCCTGTGAAGCGGATGCCGCGGAAGAAGACTCTTCCGTGATTTGAGTGGCTTCAGTTATAAAATCAAACACCCCTTTATTATCAACACCGCAGGCTGTTGATGTCAAAATAATTGAAAGAGCAAATACAAGACACAATAATTTCTTACTCATTCAGATCCCCTTTCTTTCCGCAAATTATATATTAATTTAATACAATGTAAAAGCATTATAAACAATAATATTTATATTCTTTATTAAAAATTATACTGTCTGCAGCCACACCGCGAAACGCCTGATAAAAATCCGTTCCGAGGCGCGAAGCGCCTTCTGCAGAGCCTGGGGAGTGTTTTTCTTCGCGCCTTTCGCCGGGCTTCGCCCCGGCGTCAGCGAAAAAAACACACCCCAGGCTCCGACGTCAGCGAAAAAAACACTCCCTCTGCGAATTGTAATACAAGAGTATTCTTTCCCTAACTTTTCCTATGTTAAGATAAGTATGTATATTTATATTCTTATGAAAGTCGGTGAGAGAGTAATGGAATTAATCGTACTTATGCCTTTTTATAATGAGGAAGAACAGATCCCGATTACGATCGATCGTCTTATTCCTCTTTTGGATAATCTTTCTATTGAATATTCACTTCTTCTTGTTGATGATGGATCAAAGGACGGCACGTGGGCTGCTATATCTTCCGGAGTCAAAAGGCATCCTGATAAGGTCCGGGGTCTTCGACTGTCGAGAAATTTCGGCAAGGAAGCCGCCATTTGCGCGGGTCTTGACGCAGCGGACGCCGACGCGGTTATCCTCATGGACGGCGATCTGCAGCATCCGCCCGAGTATATTCCTGAGATGCTCCGCATCTGGAAGGAAGGCGGATATGATATCGTTGAGGGCGTCAAATCTTCACGTGGTAAAGAGAGTCTGGGCAGCCGGATCAATGCGGTTGTCTTTTACGGACTTTTTCATAAAGTATCTGGTTTCCAGCTCGCAAATGCTTCTGATTTCAAGCTGCTTGACCGGAAGGTTGTTCTCAAATGGCGCGAATTAACGGAGCACAGTACCTTTTTCAGAGGACTGTCTGCATGGCTCGGGTTCAACCGGACTACTTTCTCTTTTGATGTGGCCGAACGTGAGACGGGACAGTCCCGATGGTCGCTTATCAAGCTGGCCAGTCTTTCAATTAATGCAATCACTTCTTTTTCCGCCATGCCTCTTCAGCTTATTACAACCATTGGTTTTGCATTTATGATTGGCGCAGTGGCGCTTCTGATACAGACTCTGGTCAATTTCTTTTCGGGTCATGCGGCCAATGGATTCACTACAGTTATTGTCGTGGAACTTATCGTCGGAGCCTGTATTATGATCAGCCTCGGCCTGATCGGGACATACATTGCGCGCATCTTTGAAGAGGTCAAGAATCGTCCCCGCTATATCGTATCGGAGGATAGTGATATCGCCGTAAGGAGTCTTTCCTCCTCCCGCACGTCGTCTGACAGAGAGGAATTGTGATGCTGGGAATCGTATATCTTTTTGTATGTTTTTTCTTTGGTCTGCAGCTTCTCCGGTTTTTGTTCCCTGATCCACAGAGGATTTATATTGGAATCGCTCCGCACAAAAGCAATCTCACTTTGATTCCGACCATCCTTTTTTATTTTCCTGCCGGCTTTATCTTAGGCTTAGTCCTGGTCACTTTCCTTACTTATTGGGTTGCGCTTCTGATGACGCCCTTTGTTCCGCAGGAAATGCCCGTACTGTATCCTGCGAATGTTGTGTCCCTCTGTCTGGCCATTTATCTGGGAAGCGCCTGCTGGCAGAAGTCTTACGAACGTAAGTATCCGCCGGTACCGGAACCGGATGCCGAAATAGAGCCTGTTCGCAAGCACCTTGGCAGCCGTTCAGCTGCTGCTGTACCGGTTTCGCCTGTCCGCAAGCCTCTTGCTCCCGGCTTTGCTGCTACAAAGAAGGCCTTCCTCTTTTATGTCTTCTCCCTTCTGTTTTTTGTTGCCGCCGGCGCCGTTCTTTTCTATTACTCATTCCATGTATCCGGCGGGAAGATCTACGCAGGATATTCAGTCTTCAGTGACCTGGCGCCGCATACCGCGCTGATTTCATCGTTCTCCAACGGAATGAATTTTCCGACAGTATATCCGCACTTCCCTGATGAAGGGATTCGTTACCATTTCCTTTTTTACTTCCTCTGCGGCAATTTGAATGCGTTGGGCATGCGAATTGACCACGCGCTTAATGTACCGTCCATTCTCGCAGTGCTGTGCTGTTTTATGCTTCTGGGTGTGCTTGCGGTTCTTTTGAGCGGCAAACGGGCGACATTCCTTCTGGCACCTGTACTTGTACTTTTCAGAAGTTCGTTTGCTGTCGTTTCACAGATCAAAGATCTGGCTTCTGCTCCCGGGGCTACGCTGAATTCAATCCTGAACGGTGTTCTTACCAACGCCGAGTGGATTGGGACAACGCCCAGGGACAACTGGGGCTTATGGGCGATTAACGTATATGCCAATCAGCGGCACCTGCTGCTGGGTGTCTCACTTATTCTTATTCTTATCTTTCTATTCCTGCCTCATGTCAGACGTATGTTCCTTCATGTGCGCAAGGCCAAAGGCTTTCAGGCCAAAATCCGGCATTTTCTTTTCTGCCGGGAAGCTTGGATTCCACGACTGAAAGATCCGCTGCGTCCCTACGCGCTTTGCGTAACCGCCCTTCTCATCGTGCTTTGCATGCCGTATTTTCACGGCTCGGCACTTATCGCTGCTCTTATTATTCTGGGCCTTATGGCGGTTATTTCCGAGAACCGCCTGGCATACGCGGTTGTGGCCGCTGCTGCTATAGGCTCTTCTTTACTGCAGACACAGTACTTCTCAGGCGGCGTCTCGAATATCGTCTCGTTTGCTTACTACTGGGGTTTTTTGGTTGAGAATCCGACCGCGTTGAATATTGCGTTGTATATCGGCAGGATGATGGGCGCTGCTGCTGTCCTTCTGGTTATTCTTCTTTTTGCGCAGGTTATTGTACAAAAGAGCTTTTACCGCACTTATCTACTTATCGCATTTGCCATTCCGGCTGTTTTGGCTTTCTTTTTCACAATGACGATCGATGTGACGGCCAATCATAAATTCATCCAGATAAGCCTTATTCTTTTCTCGATTTATTTAGCCGCGCTTCTTCTCTTTCTTTGGAATCCGTTCACCGGAAAGCACAAGCACACTGACTTCCAGGCGGATGCCGGCCCGCATGAGCTGCCTGCGCGTATTCACCCGGTTCGTCGGGCTATTACGCTTACTATGACGCGCATACTCGCGGTTATCCTCTTCCTCTCGCTGACCGCAACTGGCATCAGTGAATGGATTGTCTATTACAACCTCGATAAGAACAGTGTCCAGATGGATCTTTCTTCGCCGATGGTTGATTGGATTGAAGCGAACTCCCAGCCTCGGGATGTGTTTCTGACTGCTTCCTATTCGATGAATACTTTTTTCCTGTCAGGACGTTCATCCTATTACGGCCACCCTTACTATGCATGGTCCGCCGGCTATGACACAGAAGCCCGCATGGCGCTTTATACGAATCTTCTGACCGGATGTGACGGAAGCAAAGCTGATTTCCTGGCTCTTTGTAATCAGGAAAATATATCGTACGTGCTGATTGATAATGATATGCGCAGTCAGGCTGACTTCCCGCTTGACGAAGAATTCTTTATGCTGAACCTGACTGCTGCTGCGACTTTTCCTGACGAAAATAACACCGTCATCTACAAGGTAGATTAATCATCAGTCTGCTGCACAACTCTTATTGAATAGCCGCAAAATAAAAGATCCCCCGGAATTCTCTGACGTTCAATAATGCACGTCGGCGGCCCGGGGGATCTCTTATAATTACTTATTCAGTCAGAATAACGCTGGTTGGCCTTATATTCCTTTGAAGCTGAACTCAAATACCATAGGCTTGCTGATATCAAGCAGGTATTCCGGGTGTGTCTGAGCACCCCAGCTGTCGTCTCCTGCAACGCCCATCTGCTGCCTGGCGATACGGACAACAGAATAATGCACCTGCGGCAGTTCGTAAGGATGTTTGGCATTCTCGATCTCGTGAGGGGTATACGGGAGTGCACTGAAGTTCAGCTCGTCACCGCTGAACAGAATCCCGCGTCCTTTACGGTCAATAAGCTTCGCCCAGCGCACGCCGGACTTATTCCCGCACTCCTGCGGCACAAGGTATTTGGCCATATTATCGGCAACGGAGCCTGAGTAAATCCCCAGCTTTGTTCCTCTATTACGATCAGCATACGTGTCATCCGGCCCGAGACCATACCACTCGATGCGGTTGTAGTCGGCATCAAACTTGAACATGACGCCGAATTCCGGCATATCTCCGAGCTCTTTGACGGGATCATAAGCAAGTCTTGTTGCGATCGTACCATCTCCGTATACCTTATAGGTAAGTCGGCATTCGGCGGCCGGAGTTGTCGGAATCAGATAACGGAAAGATATTTCCGCGCAATCCTCTTTTACTTCAATCTCAGGCGCATTACCGCCTAGTCCATCGCTGAACTTGTGTGACAGATACATGCTGGCGATCTTCCACTGGCCATAACGCGCCGGCATATTGTTGCCCATGTCGTTGTCGTTGGGGGCCCGCCAGAAATTCGGCATGGGAATCGCTTTAATCATTTCTTTGCCGGCGTATCGATAGGAGACAAGTCCGCCATTGAGGCCGGAGAAAAGCACATCAAAGTGTTCGCCCCTGACGCCAATATTAAGCGTACCGAAAATTACTTCAAAGGGAGGCTTCTTAACAGCAGCTTCTCCGGCCACTTTGTAGACACCCTGACCAAAGGCCACTTCATGACCGCGCGCAGCCCACAAAGCATCTTCTCGCAGATGGAATGAGACCGTAACTGCATATTCCCCGGGTGCTGTCTGCCGTGCAATGGGAAGCGTGTATTCCATAGAACTCAGCGGCTTGACATCCGTCTCCATTTCCTTTACGGCAATGACTTTACCGTCCTTCTGCAGGGTAACCCTGCATGTATAACGGTCTGTTCCGACAAACAGGTTCTTATTGATGACGGTTGCCTGATCGCCGTCTACCACGATATGAATATTCTGATAATTGAACTTCACTTCAGCCATCTTCGGGGATGCATCGCGCGCGCCGCCATAGACAATTCCGTTGCCGGAGAAGTTGTAGTCACAGGGATGGTCGTCAAAATCGCCGCCGTAGGCCTGGAACTCTACGCCGTATCTGTCCTTCTTGAAAATGGACTGATCAATATAATCCCAGATGAAGCCGCCCTGATATAAGGGTTCGGTATCCGTGAGATCAGTATATTTATGCATGCCGCCGCAGGAATTACCCATCGCATGCGTATATTCGCAGAGAACAAAGGGCTTATCCCTGTGTTCTGCAAGGAATTCCTTAATCTGATTAACGGACGTGTACATCTGGCTCTCAATGTCAGAGGTAGCATTATATCTTCTGTCACGGCAAAGCGGTTCATAATGCACCGGACGATCCGGATCCAGCTCACGGAAGAGCTGTGACATCTCATAGATATTAATGCCGCCCTGGGACTCGTTGCCGCAGGACCATATAAGTATGGAAGGATGGTTCTTGTCACGCTGATACATGGAGTTGGCCCGGTCAAGAAGTGTCGCTTTCCACTCCGGTCTGTCGCCGGGTACCATAGCGTCTATACTTGTCAGTCCCCTCAGGTATGCATCACAGGAACCATGTGATTCCAGATTAGCTTCATCAATTAAATAGAGGCCGTATTCATCACACAGCTTATAAAGGTAAGAATCATTGGGGTAATGTGAGGTGCGGATTGCGTTAATGTTGTTTCGCTTCATCGTGAGTATGTCCAGAAGCATGTCCTCTTTGGACACGCAGCGGCCGGTTACGGCACTGAACTCATGGCGGTCAACGCCCTTGAATACAATACGCTTGCCGTTCAGAATCATAATACTGTCTTTGATCTCAAATCGGCGGAGACCGATCTTCTGCGGAATAACTTCCACAACACTTCCTGCTTCATCGAAAACAGTGATAAGCAGATCATACAGGTAAGGTATCTCGGCGCTCCACAGGATGGGCTCCGTTACTTCAAGCTTGCAGTTAATCTTCTCATCAAGCTTTATGTTATATTGTGCAGTCTCTCTGCCCTGATCACTTAGTACAAAAGATGCACTGCCGCTTCCGGTCGTCTTCAAGTCAACGGTTACTTCCGCGTAGGTATAGCTGTCATTTAGTAAGGTGCGTACTTTGAGGTCCGTTACATGTACTTCAGGAACCGTATACAAAAAGACTTCACGGAATATACCTGAAAAGCGGAAAAAGTCCTGATCTTCAGCCCAGCTTAAAGCGGTCCATTTGAATACCTGGACAGCCAGTTTGTTTTCGCCGTCAACAAGGTAAGGATCAAGTAAAAAATCCGAAGGGGTAAAGCCATCGGTGCTGTATCCGACATAACTGCCATTCAGCCATACGGCCACAGCGCTCTCAACACCCTGGAAGGATATAAACAACTTCTTGTCTTTCATGGTCTGCGGCACTGTGAAATACTTCACATAACTTGCTACAGGATTGAATTTTTCAGGAACCTGGTTGGGCGCGATTTGCTCGCGCCCATCCCAGGGATACTGAACATTAGCATATTGGGGAGCATCATACCCTTCCATCTGGATATGAGCAGGAACACGAATGTCTTCCCAGAAACGACAGTCATATTCACTTTCTTCAAATCCACGGATAGTCTCGTTATAACTTCTGGCATACGAGAACTTCCATAATCCATCCAGTGAAAACCGAAAGTCATCCTGTTCTTGTTCCGCTGATTGCACGGATGCGAAGTACCGGTGGTCGGAATGTGCTTCCAGCCGGTTTTCCGCAAAGAACGAGGGATCCTTTGTTCTATCATGATCAAAGTTTGTCATTGTGAACCTCCAAAGCTGCATTGATAGTGAATAAATAGCGAAGGAATTTGCCAAAATAGCCTGAAAACATCTGAAATTACTTGATAGATCCTGTAATTCCTTCTGCAAAGCTCTTCTGCAGGAAGAAGAAAATGACAACTGTAGGAATTGTGGTCAGGAGAACACCCAACATCAGAACTCCGTAATCAGTAACATATCCTTCAATCAGGTTGGCGACCATCATAGGCATCGTGAAGCTCTTGGCGTCAGACATGATTATCTTGGGCCACAGATAGCTGTTCCATGCATTCATGAATGTAATCGTCAGGGCTGCTGCATATGTGGACTTCATGGTAGGTACGAACATTTTGAAGAAAATCTGATATTCCTTAAGACCGTCTATTCTCGCAGCTTCAATAATGTCATGCGGGAAGGAGCGGGCACTCTGGCGGAACATCATAATTAAAAACGGTGTGGAAATTGTAGGAAGAATAAATCCGGCCGTTGTGTTCAA
>Ga0209100_1001191_pt1 | contig 18551 bp, 14 predicted proteins | sample lystaG_FD_185480 | JGI IMG/M metagenome (GOLD analysis project Ga0209100, IMG submission 185480) | Glacier valley bacterial and archeal communities from Borup Fiord, Nunavut, Canada, to study Microbial Dark Matter (Phase II) -... | ecosystem: Environmental > Aquatic > Freshwater > Ice > Glacier ...
GCTTTCAGAAGTCAATTTAGGGGAGTAAGAGATACACGATTCTTCCTTTTCAGACTTTCAAGAATTTTTGCATAATATGAAAAATCCTCAGATTTTTACGTTGATCCTTGGTTTACATAACAAAAAGAGTAATTCTCTGATTTACACAAAGAAAAACGGCTAAACCTCAAGTATTCATTTACTTGTGATTTAGCCGTTATTGTTTAAAAGTGACCCCGGAGGGATTCGAACCCTCGACCCAATGATTAAGAGTCATTTGCTCTACCAGCTGAGCTACGGAGTCATGCTCATTTCATTAGAACGGGTGCAAAAGTACACTTTTTGGTAGAAACCTAAAAATTTTCAGAGGTGTTTTTTTGCTTCGGCATTGATTTATTTCTTTGCAGGTACTATAAACAGAAGGGAATCCGTCATTTAGAAGGATTTAGTCCACCTGATGAGGGATTCCCAATGAAACGATTAAATCATAAACGACTGGTTGGATAGGTCTTCTTCACGGATATAAGCCAGTTTATGTTCCAGTATAATTTCACACGTTTTATCCGAATCACTGGTTCGCAAAACTAGAATACCCTGGTCTTTGATCAAAAACGAATACATATACTCAATATTGATACCGGCATTGGTAAACAGATTGATAACATCGGCTGCTTTGCCAACTTTGTTGTCCAGGGAAAGGGCAAAAACGTCGGATAAATTGACTGAGATATTTTTTGCTTTCAACGCATCAAACGCTTTTTGCGGTTCTGAAGTGATGATGCGGTAAATACCGTATTCAACAGTGTCGGAGATCGTGGATGCAATGATCTGGATATCGGCAGATTTCAGTATACTCAGAATTTCGTTGAGCGTTCCGGGTTTGTTTTCAATGAAAACAGAAAGTTGATGAATGGTCATAGTCTTTTTGGTCTAAACGAGTTTTCTCAAATCTTTAACACGTACAGCTTTACCTTCCGATTGCGGAAGACTGCCTTTTTTGACGATTTTAACCTTGGGTGTTACCAACAGCTCATCTTTCAGTTGATGTGTAATTTCACGGGTCAAAGATTGCAATTTTGCAAAATCATCCGTAAACATATCGTTGAGTTCTACTTCAACCAGCATTTCGTCGTTAGAGTCAATGGTTTCAAGGGTTATGAGGTAATCGGTACTCAATTCCTTGAAGTGCATCAGAATTGTTTCAACCTGAATGGGGAAAATGTTTACCCCTTTAAGGATAATCATATCATCGCTACGGCCTTTAAAGCGATCCAGGCGTGCATGATGACGTCCGCAAGGACATTCACCAGGAAGGATTCTCGTAAGGTCTCTGGTGCGGTAACGAAGCAATGGCATGGCTTCACGGTTGAGGGTTGTCAGTACCAATTCGCCTATTTCGCCTTCTTTAACCGGTTCCAGTGTATCCGGGTCAATGATTTCTACAATGTAGTTGTCTTCCCAAATGTGCAGGCCGTTTTGTTCTTTGCATTCAAAAGCAACACCGGGTCCGCACATTTCAGACATACCAAAGCAGTTGTAGGCTTTAACACCCAGCATTTCTTCTATGCGGCGGCGTTGTTCTTCGGAATGTGGCTCAGCACCAATGATCAGCGTCCGGAGTTTGGTATCTTTTCTGGGGTCGACGCCCATATCTTTCATTACTTCATACAAACGTCCTGCATAGCTAGGAATGGCATGTAGTGCCGTAGTGCCAAAGTCGGTGATAAATTTTACCTGACGTTTGCTGTTTCCGGCAGCTGCAGGAACAGTCAGCATCCCCAGGCGTTCAGCTCCGTATTGGAAACCCAGACCACCCGTAAACATGCCATAACCGGATGAATTTTGAAAAACATCGGTTTTACGGAGTCCCACCATATACAGACAGCGAGCTATTGCTTCAGCCCATTCGTCCAGGTCTTTCTGAGTATGTAAAATAACGGTTGGTTTTCCTGTGGTTCCGCTGGATGAATGCAGACGAACTGTTTGTTCCAGTGGAACGGAGGCTATTCCAAACGGATAGGTATCGCGTAAATCGGCTTTGGTGGTAAACGGTATCTTCTTAAGATCTTCCAAAGTCTGTATATCATCGGGTTTGAAACCAATTTCTTCAAACCGTTTGTGGTAGAAGGCTGAGTTCATGCAATGATTCACCGTTTTTTTAAGACGCTCCAATTGAAGCTTTTCTATTTCCGGCCGTGTGAGCGTTTCGAGTTCTTTGTGCAAATACATGGTGTATGATTGAATTTTAAAATAAGGTATCGCAAAAATAACAAAAAAAATGTTTGAAGGATGCAAGTGTGAATACTTTTTCTTAAATGCCTTTCATGGAAAGTTGTACTCGTTTCCGATCCAGATCAACACTGAGAACTTTAACTTTTAAGTGTTGATGTAAAGTCACTACCTGAGAAGGGTCCGTGATGTATCGGTCCGCCATTTGTGAAAGGTGTACCAGCCCATTTTCCTTGATGCCTACATCTACGAAACATCCGAATGCAGTTATGTTTGTAACGATTCCCGGTAAAACCAAACCTTCCCGAAGGTCTTCAATTTTATGGATGGTTTTATCAAATTCAAAGACTTCAATTTTGCTTCTGGGGTCACGGCCTGGTTTGTCAAGCTCTTCCATGATATCTTTGAGGGTTGGCATGCCAAAATCTTTCGAGACGTAATTTTCCAGTTTCAATTCGTCGCGTAGTTCCTTTTTTTCCAGAAGGTCTTTTACCGAACATTTCAGGTCTTTGGCCATTTTTTCAACCAAGGTGTATTGCTCAGGGTGTACGGCGGTATTATCCAAAGGGTTTTTAGCATCGGGGATTCTTAAAAAACCTGCAGCCTGTTCATAAGCCTTTGGCCCAATGCGCGGTACTTTCATCAATTCAGTACGGCTTTTAAAAGCACCATTCTGGTCGCGGTATTCTACAATGTTCTGAGCCATAAGCGAGCTGAGTCCGGAAACATAGGTGAGCAGGTATTTACTGGCTGTGTTCAGATTGACACCTACCTGATTCACACAATTTATGACGGTCTGATCCAAAGATTTTTTGAGTTTTCCCTGATCGACATCGTGCTGGTATTGACCAACTCCAATAGATTTTGGATCAATTTTAACCAATTCTGCCAATGGATCCATCAATCTACGGCCAATGGATACGGAACCACGAACAGTGACATCGTAATCCGGAAATTCCTCTCTGGCTATTTTGGAAGCTGAATAAATGGATGCTCCGTTTTCGCTGACCACAAATATTTGTAGTTTGCGTTCGTAGCGAAGGCTTTGTATGAATTCTTCCGTTTCCCGGGAGGCTGTGCCATTTCCAATGGCTATGGCCTGAATGTCATACGATTCAACCAAATGGTATATTTTTTTGGAGGCCAGGCTTATATCGCGCTGGGGAGGATGTGGGTAAATGGTTTCATTGTGTAGCAGTTTTCCTTGGGCATCCAGACAGACTAACTTGCAGCCGGAGCGGAAGCCCGGGTCAATGCCCAAAACCCTTTTTTGTCCAAGCGGGGCAGCTAAAAGCAATTGTTTGAGATTCTCGGCAAAAATACGGATGGCTTCTTCGTCTGATTTTTCTTTGCTCAGGCTGGCGAATTCGGTTTCGATGGAAGGTTTCAACAATCGTTTGAATCCATCCAATATGGCCACTTTTACCTGTTGAGAACTGGAATAAGTACCTTTTACAAACATGTGGCATAGGTCTTCAAAGCAATTGTCATCATCGGGAGTGATGGTCACCTTTAAAAAGCCTTCGCTTTCGCCTCTGGTTATTGCCAGATATCTATGTGAAGAACAACGCTTGAGAGGTTCTGCAAAATCAAAATAGTCTTTGTATTTCTGAGCAGCTTCTTCCTTTCCTTTCACTAGTTTCGAGGTAATGGTCGCTTCTTTCCGAAAACGGTTTCTGACCATTTGGCGCGATCTTTCATTTTCATTGACCCATTCAGCTATGATGTCACGGGCGCCTTTTAATGCTTCTTCTACATTTTCAACCAAATTTTTCACAAAGGGTAGGGCAGCATGTTCCACATCGGAGACATTTTGTGCCAGAATCATCGTAGCCAATGGTTCCAGACCCTTTTGACGAGCCACTTCTGCACGCGTATTGCGTTTTTGTTTGTAGGGTAGATAAATATCTTCCAGCTCATTCAGTTGCCAGCAATCTTCTATGCGTTTTTTGAGTTCGGGAGTCAGTTTATTCTGTTCTTCGATGGAATTTAAAATAGCTTTCCGGCGTTTATCCAGTTCGGTGAGTTTGTCTGAAAGATCGGAAATATTTCCAATTTGAACTTCGTCCAGACCACCTGTCCGCTCTTTTCTGTATCGGCTTATAAATGGAATGGTTGCATCTTCTGAAAGTAGTTGAAGCGTGTTTCGAACGCCGTTGGGAGGTAATTGCAGCTCAGCAGCAATGCGTTTAATGTAATTTTCAAGCATGTTGTAAATAATCTTCTATGTGGGTGTTCATCAACGTGGTGCGAAGATACAAAATTAAAAGCCTATCTTTGTGGAAATTTTAATAAATGAAATCAAAGTCTCAACCCAAACGCAAAGTCTTTTTTGCAGCAGCAAAAGCGCCTAAAGCTTACATGGCAAAGAATCAACCTAAGCCTGTAAAGGAAGTTCCTGAACCCAGAGCGCCCATTTCGCAACCAAAAAATGCAAAGAAAAGAACTGTCAGTGTTTTAGTTGCAACAGAACCAAAAGAATTGATGACTTTCCTGATTGACAATCTGAAAGACCAAAGCCGCACCACCATCAAATCGTTGCTGGTTCATCAACAAGTAACCATCCGCAAACAGGTGATACGTCAATACAATTATCAGCTGAAACAAGGTGAAGAAGTAACTATCCATTGGGGAAAAGGTAAAACCACCCTCAAGGATCCACAATTGAAAATCGTTTTTGAAGATAAATACCTGATCGTGGTTGATAAAGCCGCAGGTCTGCTTTCCATCGCTACCCAAAAGGAACGCATCCGTACAGCTTACAGTATTTTGAGTGAATACGTGAAGCAACAGAATGCAGGAAACAAGATTTTTGTGGTTCATCGTCTGGATAGAGAAACGTCCGGTTTGATGCTTTTTGCCAAAGATCCCGATATTCAATACGAAATGCAACACAACTGGAAATATGCTGTAAAACAGCGTAGATACACAGCTGTAGTTGAAGGAAAGCTTGAAACCGGGGATGGTTCAGGAATTGGTTCCATCACGTCTTATTTATGGGAAAGCAAAGCCTTAATTGTCTATGCCAGCCAGAATCCCGAAGAAGGTCAGGAAGCCATTACGCATTATCGGATTGTGAAGGGAAACGATGATTTCACCCTGATTGATCTGGAGCTTGAAACAGGTCGTAAAAATCAGATTCGTGTTCAAATGAACAGCATCGGCCATCCGCTGGTTGGCGACATTAAATACGGTGGACATGTTTCCAGTTTGAAGCGTCTTGCTTTGCACGCCAATGTGCTTTCGTTTGTTCATCCTGCCACGGGTGAAGAACATAATTTTGAATCTCCTGCACCCACTTCTTTTGCAACGCTGGTGGATAAAGTAATTGCAAAAAAAATATAGATATTTCAGTATTGACTAAATTTTAAAGCCTCGGTAAAACTATTTACCGAGGCTTTATATTAAAAATTAATTCCAGATTTTTATTTTTTTAGCTGCTTTTCCAACTTTTTCAGATAATCCAGACTCAATTTGATACTTTCAATTGGTGCATAATTGTATTGTTCCACTTCTACAACTATTTCTTTGGTACCTGCTTTGTCTAAATTAGCAAAGATGGCATCAAATCCAACCATTCCGCTTTGACCCAGCTCTTTGTTATCTTTAATGTGGAGAAGTTCGAAACGTCCTGGATATTTAGTGAAATAATCAACAGGACTTTGTCCACCCATGATGGTCCAAAATACGTCCATTTCAAAAAAGACCTTGGTTGGATCCGTATTTTCCAGCATAAAATCAAACATTCTTTTACCTTCAATTTCCACATATTCATAACTGTGGTTGTGATATCCAAAGCGAATACCGGCTGCGTTGCATTTTTCGCCGATTTTGTTGAAATAATCGCAATAAGATTTTAAATCTTTCAGGGATTTCAGGTTTGAAGGCATCGATGGTGTTACGATGTAGCGCATACCAGCAGCTTTGTGTGTGGCAATGGCAGTGTCCCACCATTTCCATGTTTCAACCCAATTGGTCTGTTCGATGTTTGCATTCAGAGCCTTGCCAATGTGCGACGAAAGTACGGTCATTCCTGCAGCTTCCACTTCCTTTTTAAATTCTTCAGGAGTTAAACCGTATAATTTCCCATCCGAATAATTAGCAGCTTCAATGCTTGAACATCCTACTTTTGCCAGTTTCTCCAAAGTACCTTTCACATCTTTCGGCATTTCATCCCGGACAGAATACAACTGGATGGAATATTTCCTTTCAGCTTTAGAAAAACTCAGATTTAAAGCAGCAATTAAAAGGACGATCGAAAAAAATAACGTGTTTTTCTTCATATTTTTTTTAAATAATAGATTGAAAATGAGGGGAGGTTTAATTTGGGAGTTAAGTACAAGGCGCAGTCTTTAAGACACATCGGAGCGTACTTTTCGTACGTGAGGATTGTCTTAAAGACTGCAACGCATTAATTAGCTTCCAAATTAGACCGACTTAAGACTTAGTCGAGGATTTTGATTTTAATGTTGCGATACCAAACATCATTCCCATGATCCTGAAGACCTATAAAACCATCTTGATTAGCACCACCAGCATTGAGGAAACTTTCATAGTCCTTGAATTTGCTACCCAAAACCATTTTTTTCCAATCATCCGTCCACAAATGGAATTCCAGTACATTCTTTCCATTTTGATTGTGAACAACAGTGCCCTGGTAAACCAAAATACTTCCAGTATTCCATTCTCCAAAAGTTTTGGAATTTTGTGGTACTGCGGGAATTAAATCGTACAAAGAGGCAGATTGACGATTTCCTTTTTCGCCCAATCGGGCATCGGGATGATTTTCGTTATCCAGAATCTGATATTCAGGGGAGGATTTCCAGATAGGTTCGCCAGCGATTTCCTGAGCAAGATAGAAAATACCGCTGTTTGCACCTTTGGCAACTTTCCATTCGAAAGTTAACTCGAAATTTTTAAACTTACGGTCAAAAATGATGTCACCTCCGTCATTGGCACCAGCTTCCCCTTTGCCAGATCCGTTAATTTTAATGGCTCCGTTTTCTATTGTCCAGGCTTTAGGCACATCAGTACGATTATAACCACGTATACCTGTAAATGTTTTACCATCAAAAAGTGTAATCCATCCATCTTTTTGAACAGATTTTTTTTGCGATTTACCAGAAGTCATAACCATGGCAATCAATGTTAAAGTGATAAACCCATAAATAAATTTTCTCATAATTTCAATTCTTTAAAAGTTATACTTGTAAACTAAGGCATTTCCGGAAGTGTATATCCGTTTTGATAGGTATGTCTGATCATTTCATTGGCAAAAGCCAGCGCATTGATGGGAGCAGTGTACTCATTGTTGAAAGATGGATGTCCCTCCTTGATGGAGAAGCCATCTTTGACTTTAATTCTGATTTTATCATCTGGAGAGATATTGGTGAAACACATTTTCTCACCGTCCCATTTCAATTCCCTGTTAAGTCCTTGCAAACGAACAGCCATAACTCCCATAACGACCATCTCGTTTAAAGGTCCGGATTGGCTGAAGTCGGAAGCAGTCAGTACGCGGTCTTCTGCATTTTCCTTGCAAGCGCGGCTGAAATCCTTGATGTGATTGTGTTCCGGAACTTCTCGTGTCATAGTTGGTACCGGCATTTCTCTGCCAGAAATCAGCCAGGGGTTTGCTCCGTAACAACCACAAACAAGAGTATCTTTGGTGCCGTGGAAAATAACAGCTCCACCGCCGTCGTTCATACTTTTACCTAGTGGCCATCCTTTTGGATATTCGGGCATTAGTCCACCATCATACCAGGTAACCTCCACTTGTGGCATTGCTACTCTCGGCATATTGTCTCGAGCCGGGAAAACGTATTTGACTATTTGTGCATTTGGTGCACAGTCTACCATTAAATTGGTGGAACTACCTTGTACGCTGGTTGGTGAATTTAGGATCAGTGCTTTTACAACTGGTTGGAGAATGTGACAAGCCATATCACCAAGTGCACCTGTACCAAAATCCCACCAACCTCTCCAATTCCATGGATGATAAATTTCATTGAATGGTCGGGCTTTTGCCGGGCCGATAAATAAGTTCCAATCCAATTCAGGGTTAGGTGTATCAATTTTTGTTGGTGTTTCCAGACCTTGTGGCCAAATGGGTCTATCGGTAAATGCTTCCACTTTGGTAACTTCTCCAATCATTCCTGACCAGATGGCTTCACAGGTTTTGCGTACACCTTCTCCAGAAGCACCCTGATTTCCCATTTGGGTGGCTACTTTTTGTTTTTTTGCCAGTTTGGTGAGCAGGCGAGTTTCATAAACGGTGTGTGTAAGGGGTTTTTCGCAATATACGTGTTTACCCATAGCCAAAGCCTGAGCAGCAATAACTGCATGCGTATGGTCGGCTGTACCAATGACCACCACATCAATCTGATCGCCCATTTCAGTAAACAACAACCGATAATCCTTGTAAAGTTTGGCGTTCGGAAATTCTTTGAATTTCTTGGATGCATATTTCCAGTCCACATCACAGAGTGCAATAATATTTTCACCTGCGAGTTCGCTAATAACGGCTCCGCCTCTTCCACCAACACCAATACCAACTACATTTAGTTTTTTGGTAGAAGGTGCTTTTTTATTCTTTACTGGATTGGCGCCAGTAACACTGGCGAGAAGTGAACTTGATGCAGCAATGACTCCAGCTGTTGCAATGGCACTTTTTTGAATGAATTCTCTTCTTGAAAAGTTTTTACTCATAGTCTTTAGGTTTAAGATCGTGATCTATGAAAGGTATATTTCGTAAAAATAAGAATTCAAAATAAGAATACAGCATTTCTTTACAACTTTTTTAGTTTACTTTATTTTAGATAATTAAATTAGGAAAATGCTTTTAGCAAAAAAAACATTAAATGGGTAATAAGCAAGCCCTTTTCAAACAATAACAACGTGTCTTTTTGTTGATGTCAGCCAAATAAACCACTATTTTTGACTATTTTTGAGCTTTACTTATAGGTATGTTTTCTTCACCAATATTATAGGGTATGAAAAAAGCAATTCTTTCCTTGATTGGTTTACTATTTATACTTTTACTAATCATTGCATTTAAAACTGGGACTTTTTCATCCAGACAAATAAAAAGTCCACCAGCTAAAACGCTTGATTTTGGAATTTCGGCCATTGAACATCTTTCCAAAGCCATTTCATACCCCACTATTTCCTACGAACACTATTTACCCATCGATACGGCTGCTTTTAAGGGCTATCAACAATTTCTTTTTAAGGCCTATCCATTGGTAAACTCCAGATTGAAAAAGGAACTATTTTCTGAATTTAGTCTCTTATATACCTGGAAAGGATCCGACCCAACACTGAAACCCATTATCCTGATGGCACACATGGACGTCGTGCCAGCCATTGATTCAGCTACCTGGACCAACCCGCCATTTTCCGGGAAAGTAGATGGTACGTATATTTGGGGAAGGGGCAGCCTGGACGATAAAGCGTCTATGATTTCCATTTACGAAGCGGTGGAACGTTTGCTTAATGAAAACTACCAACCCATACGAACCATCTACTTTGCTTTTGGTCATGATGAAGAAATCGGAGGTACCCGAGGAGCCCAGGTTATAGCTTCCACACTAAAAAAGAGGGGTATACACGCCGAATTTATTCTGGATGAGGGTATGGCTATTACGCAGGAAATGATCCCAATGATTACCAAACCTGTAGCTTTAATCGGAACCTCCGAAAAAGGTCAGATGTCGCTGACTTTAACGGTGGAAATGAAAGGCGGCCATGCATCGACACCAGAAAAAGAAACATCCATTACTGTACTGAATAAAGCATTGAATAAAGTGTTTACCTTTCCGATGAAAACCGGGATTGATGGTTCAGTGAATGATTTTATCCGTTATATTGGGCCTGAAATGCCTTGGTATGCCAAAACTCTTTTTGCCAATGCCTGGTTGTTTAAGAAGGTTTTGATCAAAATTTATCAGGGTACTGCTTCCGGAAATGCATTAGTCAGCACGACTGCAGCACCAACTATTTTACGGGCAGGGTCTAAGGCCAACGTTCTGCCGAAAAAAGCAGAAGCTGTCATCAATTTTCGGATGCTCACTGGTGAAACATCAGCTGGCATCGTTCAGAAATTGACCCATGCAATTTCCGACAATCGGGTTAAGCTTAAAGTAGAGGAGGGAGCTCACGAACCAACTTCAGCATCACCGGTCAACACTCTCGGATTTAAAATCCTCCAAAAAACCATCGGTCAGGTTTACCCCGAAGCATACGTTGCACCAACTTTGATGCTTGCCTCTTCGGATAGTAAAAATTACAGTAAAATAAGCCGGAATATTTACAAATTTGCACCTATTTACGTCACCTCAGATGATATGGCCCGAATTCACGGCATTGACGAGAAAAATTCAATCAGCCATTTTAACCGGGGCATCAATTTTTATTATCAGTTAGTTAAAAATCAAGATAATGAACCGTTTAGAAAATAAACTCGTAGAAAATAATATTAAACCAACCGCCATGCGTGAATTGGTTTTGAAATTATTAATGGAACAAACCAGCGCCGTAAGCTTGTCTGATATGGAAAACCTATTTGAAAAAGCCGATAAGGTGACTTTGTATCGTACACTGAAAACATTTGAGGAGAATAAACTGATACACAGCATCGATGATGGTACTGGCTCTATAAAATACGCCATGTGCACCGAGACGTGTCATTGTGCACCGGAAGACCTGCATGTCCATTTTTTTTGTACGAAATGTCAGCATACTTTTTGTTTATACGATGTGCCAATACCCACCATTACATTACCGGTAAACTCGAAGTTGGAGAGTATCAATATGGTTGTAAAAGGGGTTTGTGCCAATTGCAAGTAGAAACTTTGCAAAACAGTTGCATAAGCTTTGGCTTACCTTTGCAGGTAATAAACAGAATAGGTTTATTACCTGTTTTTTGTTTTATAGTCTAAATGAATTCAAAAAATTGAAATGGAAAAATTAAATAATTTGGAATGCGCACATTGTGCTGTAAAAAATGAAAACAATTCGAGCGAACTGAATGAAAATAAATCGGCGATTATTAAAGCATCATTGGCAATTATCCTTTTACTTGCCGGGATTTTATTTAAAGAAGTGTTGTACAACACTCCATATCATGGTGCAACTTATCTGGTATATGGCACAGCCTATCTGATTGTTGGCTGGGACGTCATAGCTGCTGCCGTAAGAAACATCATCAGGGGTCAGGTTTTTAATGAACATTTTTTAATGGCCGTTGCAACTATGGGCGCTTTTGCAATAAACGCCATGCCGGAAGCGGTTGCCGTTATGCTGTTTTATGTGATAGGTGAATTGTTTCAGGACATTGCAGTAGGTCGTTCCCGCAAATCAATCAAAGCTTTGCTGGAAATAAAACCGGATTATGCAAACCTGATGAGCGGTGCTGACATCCTGAAAGTTTCACCAGAGGATGTAAACATCGGCGATATCATTCTTGTAAAAGCAGGTGAGAAAATTCCACTGGATGGTGTGGTTCTGGAAGGAAAGTCCTATGTTGACACTTCCGTGTTAACAGGTGAAAGCGTTCCACGCAAAATCAATGTTAATGATGAGGTACTTGCTGGGATGATCAATCAGTCCGGAATGCTTACCTTGAAAGTCCGGAAAGCATTCAATGAATCATCCATCTCCAGAATACTGGAATTGGTGGAGAATGCTACTTCCAGAAAAGCACAAACCGAGAAGTTTATCACAACGTTCGCCAAATATTACACACCTGTGGTTGTCTTTGGCGCCTTGTTTTTAGCCATTTTACCTCCACTATTAGTGGAAGGTCAAACATTTGCAGACTGGATTTACCGTGCTCTGGTTGTTCTTGTTGTTTCCTGTCCCTGTGCGTTGGTTATCAGCATTCCACTTGGCTATTTTGGTGGTATCGGCAGAGCTTCCAAAAAAGGAATCCTGATAAAAGGTTCCAACTTTCTGGATGCATTGACGCAAGTAAAAACGGTGGTTTTTGATAAAACCGGAACGCTGACTAAAGGCGAGTTTAAGGTTTCTGAAATTGTTACTTACAATGGGTTCACGAAGGATGAAATTCTGGAATTTGCAGCATATGCTGAGATTCATTCAAACCATCCGGTGGCCAAATCCATTTTAGACGCTTTTGGAAAAGAAGTAGATATAAATAGAATTAAAAGGGTTGAAGAAATATCCGGACATGGCATCAAGGCTATTGTCGATGATAAAATAGTGATAGCCGGTAATGACAAATTCCTGCATTTGGAAAACATTGAACATCCTGTTTGCAATGTGGAAGGAACAGTCGTCCATCTCACCATTGATGGAGTTTATGCAGGTTATATACTTATTTCAGATATGCTAAAAGAAGATGCAGTAGCCACCATTCAAAAGCTAAAGGCCAAAAATATTCAAACAGTGATGCTAACCGGAGATAATGCCTTTTCTGCCGGAATCTTTGCAAGAAAACTAAAAATTGACTCGTATTTTTACGAATTGTTGCCCGAAGACAAGGTCAATCATCTGGAGCGTTTAATGAAGGAACAGCATGGAGGAACAGTGGCTTTTATTGGTGATGGTATAAACGATGCACCAGTCATTGCCCGCGCTGATATTGGCATAGCCATGGGCGCATTGGGCTCTGACGCCGCCATTGAAACAGCCGATGTAGTGCTTATGACAGATTCACCTTCAAAAATTGTTGATGCGATTGAAGTTGCGCAAAAAACAAGGAATATCATATGGCAAAACATTGTCATTGCACTGGGAGTAAAGTTGTTTTTTATCACACTAGGAGTCTTTGGAATTGCCACTATGTGGGAAGCGGTATTCGGTGATATGGGCGTTGCTTTGATCGCTGTTTTTAACTCTATACGGATATTAAAAAAATAAAAAAAACATATATTCCTCTAAATTAAGAAAAGGTAACAGTTTAAATGGTCTAATTAAAGTTCGGTAACCTCTACTTTGAAATTTTAATGATATTTTTGCAACAAATTTTACCAGACAAGATTAAGGTTTTTATGAAGTATTGTAGCATCTGTTTCCTTTTCCTGTTCATTTTCTTTCTGCTTCCATCCAGTGCGCAACAACGTTTCACCGTGAGCGGCTTTATTACAGATACAAATACCGGTGAAAATCTGATTGGAGCAACTGTTTCCATTAAAGATAAACCCAACATAGTTACTGCTTCAAACGCTTATGGTTTTTATTCCATAACGCTCCCTGCAGGGAACTATCAGATTGTTTCCCAATACATGGGTTATTCGATGCAGGTACAATCGGTCGATTTAACCAAATCTGCAAAAATCAATTTTTCTCTGAAAGAACAATCCAGTGATCTTCAGGAAGTAACAGTAACCACGCAGCGTAAAAATGAAAATGTCACTACCACCAAAATGGGCTTGCAAAAGCTGAGTGTGAAGGATATTAACAACATCCCAGTCATCTTTGGTGAAAGGGACGTATTAAAGACCATTCAATTATTGCCGGGTATCAAATCTGCCGGAGAAGGAGGTAGTGGTTTTAATGTTCGGGGTGGCTCAACCGATCAGAATCTCATTTTACTGGACGAAGCCACGGTTTACAACGCTTCACATCTGATGGGTTTTTTCTCGGTTTTTAATTCAGATGCCATCAAAGATTTATCGGTTTATAAGGGAAATGAACCTGCAGAATATGGGGGCAGACTTTCTTCGGTATTGGATATTAAAATGAACGATGGCAACGCCAAAAAATACGCTGTAAGTGGAGGCATCGGACTCATATCATCGCGAATCAATGTAGAAGGTCCCATCGTTAAAGACAAAGGATCGTTTATTTTTTCTGCCAGACGAACCTATGCAGATATGTTTTTAAAACTTTCAAGCGATTCAAGCCTAAATAGTACCCAACTCTATTTCTACGATTTCAACGCAAAAGCAAATTACAAGATCAACGACAAAACCCGGATTTATCTGTCAGGCTATTTGGGAAAAGATGTTTTGGGATTTAAAGATATGTTTGGCATTAACTGGGGAAACAGCACGGCAACTCTGCGTTTGAACCACTTATTTTCAGATCGGGTATTTTCGAATACCTCTCTTATTTTCAGCAATTACGATTATAAGATAAACATCAATCTGGATAGTGTAAATAAGTTGAATATTATTTCACGCATACAGGATTACAGTTTTAAACAGGACTTTCAGTTTTTCAGAAATGAGAATTCCACTTTGAAATTTGGAGTGAATTCCGTGTATCATAGAATCATACCTGGTGCCATCACCACCGGGGCTAACATCAATCTAAAAAGTCTTTCAAACAAGAATGCCTGGGAAAATGCACTATATATTTCCAGAGAGGATAAACTGTCTAAAAAACTGAATCTGGAATATGGTTTGCGTTTGAATTTGTTTAGCCTGCTTGGTCCCGGAGATTTCTATTCGTACGATAATCTTGGCAATACAATGGATACGACCAGTTTTGGCTTAGCCAAGTTTGTAAAATCATATTTTAATGTGGAGCCACGCTTTTCCATGAATTATATTTTGAACGACAGAAGTTCGGTTAAATTTTCCTATGCCCGCAACACTCAGAACCTTCACTTGCTATCCAATTCAACTTCGGGCCGTCCCACCGATTTATGGATACCAAGCAGCAACAATGTAAAATCAGAAATCGCAGATCAGGTATCCCTGGGATATTACCGCAATTTTGTGGATAATTTGTACGAATTTTCTGCCGAAATTTATTACAAAAAACTTCAAAATCAGATTGATTACAAAGACGGTGCAGAACTTAGAGCCAAAGAAAATGTGGAATCTCAGCTTTTATTTGGGAATGGGAGGGCGTATGGCCTTGAGCTTTTCCTGAAGAAAAAGTACGGTGCATTCAATGGTTGGATCAGCTATACGCTGTCCCGTTCGGAGCGGAAATTTGACGCCATCAATCATGGCAACTATTATCCGGCTAAGCAGGATCGCACCCACGATATTTCAGTGGTGGGCATATACAATCCGAATAAACATTGGACCTTTTCAGCCACCTGGGTTTATTATACCGGTAATGCGGTAACATATCCTGTTGGTAAATATGAAATTGACGGTGAAACGATGTTTTACTACACCGACCGCAATGCAGATCGAATGCCTGCCTATCACCGACTGGATTTAGGAGCCACCTGGAACATTTCGGACCGTTCAAGCTGGTCATTCTCCCTTTACAACGCATATGGGCATGACAATGCATATACGATCGATTTCAGAAACAATGAGGCTGACCCTACTAAAACAGAAGCTATTCAAACCACTCTGTTTAAGTATGTTCCATCTATTTCTTACAACTTTAAATTTTAAGTGAAATGAAAACGATCCATATATTACTGATTTTTTTATTCGTTGGCCTGTTTTCTTCTTGTGAAAAGGTGATTGATTTGAACCTGAAGACATCTTCTTCACAGATAGTCATTCAGGGAACCATTTATGATCAGCCTGGTCCATACAAAGTAACCATCTCAAAATCAGTCAATTTCGACGAGCCAAATACTTTTCCGGCAGTTTCCGGAGCCATAGTGACCATCACTGATAACACCGGTGTTACCGATAGTTTGGCAGAAGATTCTGCCGGTGTGTATGTTACCTCAAAATTGGAGGGAATACCAGGCAGAACCTATACGTTGAGAGTTGAAACTGATGGACAAACCTATACAGCCAGTTCAACCATGTATCCTGCAATAGAAATTGATTCCATTTTTATTAAAAATAAATTCGGAAAGTCCACGAGCATTAATTTACTATTCAAAGATCCGGTGGATACTCTTAACTATTACCGCCTGATCGATTTTATCAATGAGAAGAAGCAGCCGTCCATAATGGCTTCCAGCGATATGGGCTTTGATGGAAAAACTATGACTGGTCGGATTTTTTACAGCGAAAAAGATTTGAAATCGGGCGACACATTGACTTTTTGGCTGGAATGTATAGACAAAGGGGTTTATGATTATTTTCGTACGGCATCTGCTGGAGGTGGACAAGAGGCATCACCTGCCAATCCGCTTTCAAACATCAGCAACAAGGCTTTGGGCATTTTTAGTGCGTGCTCGGTTCGGAAAAGGTCTTTTTTAATGCCTTAAAGGTTTTTAATCCAGTGATACGTTTGTCCATTAGGCCATTTTTCCTTCGGTGTGTACAATAGCCCGGGTTTTATCACTCTTGTTTTGTGCCAGGGCTATCATAGATGTTTCGAAGGCTCTTACCGGAACAGACGTGAAGACAACGCTTGGAAACCCCAACGAGTTCGCTCTTCGTGAAAATTTTCCTTAAAAATTGATTCGTTACAACAGCATGGTCATAAAACCTTGTTTGTAGGAATTCTCAATGCTTTGGGTACGTGAAATCAAGAAAAAGGAAGTCAAGCCATTGATACAGTGCTTTTAAATCCGATCAACAGGTCGGAAATTGATGTTTTTTAATTATTGTCATGTTCTTACAATTATTTATTTATATTTGTTTTTAAATAAGGTAAATTGATGATTGATATGCTGTCTGAAAATAGTTCAAATGAATTTCTACAAAACCTTATTAAGGGAAATCGTTCTGCTTGCTCAACCATAGTCAGGCAGCAGCTAATTACAAACCCATCCATAAAAGACCTCTACGAAGAATTGCTGAGAAAATCACTTTACGAAATAGGCAAGCTTTGGGAAACCAATAAAATATCTGTTGCCACTGAACATGTTGCCACAGCAATAGTAGAAAGTATTTTAAACGAGCAGTTTGAACAATTGATCTCTGCAAAAAGATTTAATAAAAAAGTTATAGTTGCCTGTATTGAAAAAGAGCAACATCTGGTAGGCATTAAAATGGTTGCTGATGTCTTTGAAATGAATGGATGGGAAAGCTTTTTTTTAGGAAATGGCATTCCCAACAATGAATTGATTCGCTATGTTTTTGAGATTAAACCAGATATTTTGGCCTTATCACTGAGCATATATTTTAACTATAGTAGCCTTTTACATTTACTGGATTTGCTTCGGGAGGAATTTCCGGATTTGATGATAATACTAGGTGGACAGGCATTACAACAGTCTACGCAACAAGATTTTAACAACTATAGCAATCTTTTGTTATTTACAGATTTGTACGTTTTGGAACAGTTTATTAAATCTCTGAATAATAACCATTAAAACAAACAACATGGACAAAAAAGATTTATTAGAATCTGCAGAAAAGCTTAAACAAGTGAGCGAAAAAAATGCTGCAGAGTTTAGTGCTAAAAAAGATGCACTTGTAGAAAAAATGAATGCAATTATGATGAAAAGACCAGACCTGATAGAGATGGTTGGAGCAGGTAATATTGAAATGATGAAAGACAATCATGCGAATCATGCAAGATTTCTTGAATCAATATTTATTAAATATACTCCCGAAGTTTTAGTGGATACCGTTTTATGGGTATTTAGAGCCTATCGATCCCGCAATTTTAGTTCTACCTATTGGGCAGCCCAACTGAATACATGGATAGAAATCTATAAAAACGAACTAACGCCAGAATGCTATAATGATATTTATCCGTACTACTTTTGGATGCAAATAAATATTCCTACTTTTAACAGATTAGCAGAAGAAGAGCTAGATGCTCCTTTATCAGCACATTAATGACATTTATTAAGATAATGTATTTACACATTTGATCCTATCTTAGAATGATTAAATATTTTGAAAATGGCCTATTAAGTGATTGGAATGATCTAATTGAAGAGCAGCTTTTAAAAAGTCAGTCGCTGGCAATCGGTGTTTTTAATACTAATGGAAATCTTCTGGGAGCCAATTCAATGATGTGTTATTTTCTGGATGCGGATCCAATATCTTTAAAATCAAATAATTTTCTGGTTAATCCTGAATTTCAAGTTTTAACATCAAGTAATCAGTCAGAAATTATATTTGAAGGGATGATGACCATTGGTAATCGTGGTAACATTAGTTATGTTTTAAACTCAAAAGTGTTCAAAAGAAGTGATCAGATTTTGATTTTTGGTGAAACAAATATTCCCTTACTTTTTGAGGATAATGATAAAATGTGTGTTTTAAATCAAGAAGTTAATAATTTACAAAGGCAACTGATTAAAGAAAAGAGAAATTTGCAAAATATATTAACCGAACTTAGAGACACTCAGCAAATGTTAATTCATTCTGAGAAAATGAATGCAATGGGTAAATTGGTAGCTGGTGTAGCTCACGAATTAAATAACCCCATTTCCTTCGTCTATTCGAATATGTTTACGTTGGAAAAGAATATGAGTGATATTTTCAATCTTTTTAATCAGGTTGAAATGCTAATCAGTCAAAATGCTGATGAAACAGTTAAAAAAAAGG
>Ga0209100_1001198_pt1 | contig 18498 bp, 20 predicted proteins | sample lystaG_FD_185480 | JGI IMG/M metagenome (GOLD analysis project Ga0209100, IMG submission 185480) | Glacier valley bacterial and archeal communities from Borup Fiord, Nunavut, Canada, to study Microbial Dark Matter (Phase II) -... | ecosystem: Environmental > Aquatic > Freshwater > Ice > Glacier ...
ATCATCTCGGATTCTCCTCTGGGTAAAGTCATCATTCCATCGCTGATGTCCCTTTCTGTGCAGGATGTATTGCGCTAGCTATAAAAATCTCTGAACCAATTGATGGTACATCTTGCCTTTCACGAGCCAAGCGCAATCGCTCTAAGCATGACTCAAGATTCACATTTTCTCGAATTGCTGCATCTAGTAAAGAGAATATACTCAAAACAGAAAATGGTTCCCCACGGTTTTTTCTTACAGATCCCGCCAATGCAAAACACTCATCTTTGTAGCTAGCTGGAAATCTATCGAGTATTTTGCCCTCAATCGGAGAAATCACATCAATAACGGCTTGTCCGAATTCGATGCAATTCTGGTAAATAGGTATTTTCCCCTGATGAATAACCTGATTTCGTAATTCAACCATCTTGTTTGAGAGTAAATTTGGAGGCTCACCCATTTCTACAAGCCAAAGCATAGTGAAAGCCCCAAATTGTTGTTCTGATCGCTTTGAAATCGACTTCCAGCACTTTTCAAACTCTTGTTGAGAAATAGCTTTTTCTCGGCAGATAACACGAATTGCAAACTCGTAGAATCGCTCAAGGGACGCAGCAAAACTAGCGACAGCATCTCGCAAATATCCGTCTAGTAAAGCGTTGGAGGCAATTGTAAAAAGAACCTCGTGCTTCGGCGTACGCAAAACCGTTAATGATTGGTGTCCTTCAGGACATTTAAACTCATAAATTCCATCATCGCGAATAGAGCAGAGACGCGAATACCTCACGTATGAGGATGCTTCTTTCGACCCATTATTTGAGCAAGTAATACAGTTAATCTGAATTCGCAATCTAAAACTCCAGAGATATAGTTAGTAACTAGACTGAATCATTCTGCCTGAGATCCCAGATTCAACATCTTAGAACGCGATCGCCCCACTCTACTCGTCCGATCGTGGTTCTTTTCACTAATCTCATGCTGTTCTTGAAAGCTTGATCCCTTCATGATTCTTCGGTAGCAATGACACCTTCCAACACACCATTCAGTTTTGGCAAAACAATCTGAATGGTGTCCCAAATTATTTCAAGATCTAGATCGTCGTATTCATGAATTAGATGATTTCGCAGTCCAATAACTTTAGACCAGGGAATATTTGGGATTGTCATTTGAGTTTCGGTAGAAATTCTACGGGCTGCTTCTCCAACAATCTCAATTTGGCGAGTGACCGCCGACTGACGCATCAAATCAAGTTCAAACGTTTTCCAGTCGATATCAGCAACAAAGTCTTGAGCTAGCTTTGCTGCATTGAGCATATCCAACAAATAGTTTTGTTCACGAGGCTGCATAGATTACCTGGGCAGAGTCAAGAATTGCTTTACGTCGTAAGTAGTTGCGGCTACGTTCAATCCCTCGACGACTCACTAAATCAACCTCTCGCCCAAAGATTTTCTTGGCATCTTCTTCCATGTCTACCCAATCTAGAAGTGTCCAGTGAGCATCTTGAGCAAACGACACCAGTACATCAATATCACTACTATCTAGGCGAAAGTCATCTCTCAACACGGAACCAAACAAAGCAAATTCTGTTGCTTTCCAGCGCTGACAAAACTCAGCCACTTTCCCGTAATCGATCGGGATTTGAGTCTTCACGACTTGAATATTTTGCATAGACTATACATTGCCCTAGATTCGTTGTGCATTCATTTTAATTGCTGTGCAGAATTTTGAGGTGAATGCGGGGTCTGAGACGCTAGCCCGATCGACCCCGCACTAATGCAATAGATTCTCAATAATGATGGTAAAATCATCAAGTGGTTATTGAGCCGAAACTCGATAATAATGAGTTTCCAATTGACCGCTCACGATTCTACCGTCGTTCATTTTTAGAATTCTCATGTCTCATTTACCCGAAGTTCTTTGGTTGAGCGCGAGTCCGAGTTTGCAATCGTTTAATCAACCTCTGTTGCGATATTTGTCCCCTCACGTTCGCGTTGCTCAGTGGGAATATTATCAAACTCTCGATGAAGCCAGTTCTGTAGAGAATGCTGTGACGTTGTTGGATGACTATCTCCAGAGTTGCGATACTCCGATTCATCTCGCAGGTCACGGCATTAGCGGCGTAATTGGCTTAATGTATGCGCGTCTCTGTCCTGAGAAAGTGCGATCGCTGTCCTTACTTTCTGTTGCGCCGCAGCCCGCCATTACCTGGCACACGCATTACTATATTCAGCGTCAGTTGATGCCCTGTAGCCAATATCAGCTTTTAGCTCAGATTGCACGGAGTCTGTTTGGCAGTGTGTTGCCGATTCCGGCGAAAGAATTGGTAGTGAGGCTCGATCGCGACTTAGAACTATCCCCAATTCCTCACTCTCTGTTTAAGCTGCGCGAGTTAGCCAAAGGAGGAATCTCACAGCCGTTGCTCGTATATGGAAGTAACACCGATCCGATTGTTGACCCTCAAACTCTTTCGGGGTGGCTACCTTGGCTGAAGCCAGACGATAGTTTGCGGCGGATTCCAGAGGGGCATCACTTTTTTCAAATGGCTCACCCGCAGCAAGTCGGAGATGAATTGCTCAATTTTTGGCAGACCGTCAGCGTCAGATCACTCGACTTATCGCTGATTGCTTAGTTTCTGGAGTCAAATCCTTTAAACTGTGACATCGTGACGATCGCTATAAAATGATGAAGTCAAAACAAGGGCAGATTCTCCGATCGCTCTTAGCAATTCTTCTAATCGGACTGTCGTGGTGGGGCATTTTTGCGGCTCGATCGGGGCTGGTTGTCCGCTCTTTTGAGCGCGATCAGGTTCCTTTGCTATACATGGTTCCGCAGCAGGCGCAAAACGCTCCAGGAGTTCTGATTGCTCACGGGTTTGCTGGGTCTAAGCAGTTGATGTTGGGCTATGGTCATGTGCTGGCGAGAGCAGGCTACGCGGTCATGCTGTGGGATTTTGACGGTCATGGCGCGAATCCTGCTCCGCTCAAAGGATTTGAACTTCAGAAAAATCTTGACGTGGCGCGGCAGGTTTTAGTCGAGCAGCCAGAGGTCGATCGCACCCGTCTTGCTCTCTTAGGGCACTCAATGGGAAGTGGTGTGGTCATCGCTGCCGGAGTTCAGAACGTAGAGCAATTTGCGGCAACGATCGCCATCTCTCCCGGAGGGCAAAATGTCACGTCGCAAGCGCCTCGCAACCTGCAACTGCAAGTCGGTGCTTGGGAAGGTAGATTGTTGCCCTATACTCAACAATTGTTGAAGGATGCGGGCGGCGCAAATGAGCAATTTGCTCAAGGTAAGGCGCGAGAATTGGTGACGGTGCCAACCGTTGAGCATATTACGATTCTGTTTAGTCAAGTCAGTCATCAAGCAGCGCTGCGGTGGCTCGATTTGACCTTTGGACAACAATCGCAGAGTGAGTATGTCGATCGCCGCATGATCTGGTATTTTCTACATCTAGTCGGGTGGCTATTGCTGTTAAGCGCGATCGCTCCTTACGTGAAGATTCCTGCTACTCCAGACTTAAAGATTGCACCTTGGAGAGCGTGGGGCGGATTGGTCGTGTCTCCGATCGTAGCTCTTGGTGGGTTGCGGCTTCTCGACCCGATAGTCGATTTGCAGTCGTTGGGCGGCGTACAGGTCGGGGGCGCGGTCGGAATCTGGTTTTTGATTGCGGGGTTAGTCTGGCTGAGAATTCTGGGTCAGCTTCCTCGTGTGAGTTGGCAACTGGCTGGGTTTGGGGTTGCATTATTCGGGCTGCTGTGGATCGCAGTTGGAGCAATGGCGCAGATCGTGTGGCTTCAGTGGTGGTTGATTCCAGCACGATTAACGATTTGGCTCCCGATCGCGATCGCGTGTTTTCCGTGGTTTTTAGCATCGGGAATGGTGCAGCAATCGACTCGCTGGTTTACACGGTTGGGCTGGTGGTTTGGGCAAAGTGCGATGTTAATTGCCGGATTTCTAGTGGTGATCATCGTCTTGCCAAAATTGGGTTTTATGTTTTTGTTATTACCATTGTTTCCGGTAGTAATGGCGTTGTTCGCGTTTGTATCCGCACTGTTGAATAATTCATGGATCTATGCAATCGGAAACACATTGTTTTTTGCATGGCTTCTAGCGGCTGGATTTCCTCTCTCTGCGTGTTGTCTATCGTTTGGATGATGACTCAATAGACCTCCTGCACGAATCCGGGAACGCCCCCTAAATCCCCCATTCTGGGGGACTTTGAAACCGCAAATTTTCTCAAAGTCCCCCAGAATGGGGGATTTAGGGGGCACAAGCTGACCTCAACGGAGCGAGATCTGAGAGAGTCTATATCGAGAAGTCTATTCATGTAGGAGGTCCAATATAGTCTTGCATGGCTGCTTCAATCAGCTATCGGCAAAGCAAAGCCGAACTCGTGCTAAACGTTGGGACGGAGCTTAAATCTCTCTTTGTGGAGGGGATAAAAAGATTTGAATTACTCCATCATGACTCGTGTAAACATTTAGGGGAGAGGTGGATTCAATGATTCGTCAGATCAGGCAAGCGGTAGTTATGACTGCGATCGTGCTTCTACTTATAGGGTTCGGGGGGTTGACTCCTCAACCTGCACAAGCAGCCGTAACACAGATAAAAGACCCGTCGGGGCAGATTCTCTATCGCTCTTACCATCGTTTGAGAGACGATCTCGGCAAGGCGTGGCAGGTCATTGTCTTTAAGCAAATGACTCCTCAAAATGGTGCCAATCAGCTTTATCTACGGTTGATGGGACTACCCGGCTCGGCAGAGGTCGTCCATCCCAAAGCGCTGAAGATTAGAACTCAAGAGGATCAGATCTTTCAGGCAGACGACAGCTTTATATCTGAAGCCCCGATCGCAACGATGGGTGAATATAACGTTCAGGCGATCGTGCCTAAGCTGCCTATCGAAGAAGTTCTGTTAGGCATTCCTTTAGGCGGAGAAGACTATCTAAAGCTTTGGGTGCCTCGATCGGTTGTTCAAGAATGGCATGAAGTTTTAGACAAAACTCCTTGAAAGCAGACTGTGCCTTGACTCAACCACTCTATTCACTAAAACTTCATTTTTGTATGGCGAATGAATGTAACGCATGATACTCCTTGAGGGTGAGGGCGATAGTGCAACAGATCAATGAAGATGTACCTTACCAATGCACTTTCCACCTCTATGAATATTCTGCTACATCATCCTGGTCAAACCGACGATCGCATCTTAGTGGTCGATGATGTTGCTGATAATTCTTTTTTGTTGCAAACGCTTTTAGAGAGCGAGGGATATCAGGTAGAAGTGGCAAATAGCGGTCAAGTGGCACTAGATAAAATCGTGGCGGCTCCTCCGGCGCTGGTTTTATTAGACGTGATGATGCCCGGAATGAGTGGGTTTGAAGTGACTCGACAGATTAGACAAAACGGGCATCTGCCGTTTATTCCGATCGTATTGGTGTCGGGCTATGATCAGCCAAGCCTTGATCAAGCCTTGAACATTGGGGCAAATGGCTTTATCCGCAAACCGATCGACTTTGAAGAAGTAATCAATCAAGTGAAAGCATTGTTGATTGATAGAGGTTAAAATCTGGGTATTGGGTGACATCTTTCACAGACAAACCCATCTACCTTTTGGAAGACGCACCGCTATTCCTAAAGAAGTAGGCTAACGGTATAAATCTGTTGCTGATTTCATTGATGACTCATTTGCCCCAGCGCGTGATTCTAATCATTGAAGACTTTCCTTCAGACGGCGACCTTCGTCAGCGGTGTCTGTCCGCATTAGACTGTCGCTACACGATTTTAGAAAATTCTCTAGAAAGCGCACTGGCACCGAACCGATCGTTCGCGCTACAGTCCCTAGACTGCATTTTGTTGTCATCAAACGGGCTAACGGGTTTAGCGCAGTTAAGCGATCAGATGGGCGATCGCTGTCCCCCTATTGTGATGATTGCTGATAATGAAGATGTCACGATCGCAGTGCAAGCCATTAAACAAGGCGCAGAAGATTACTTAATCAAACATAAAACTACTCCAGATCAACTGCAAATGGCGATTCAGACCGCGATCGCAAATGCAGAATTAAAACAAAAATCACAACGCAGCGAAGAGAGGTTTCGCACATCTGTTGAGAATATGCTCGATTGCTTTGGCATCTACTCAGCAATCCGAGATCAAATAGGGCAGATTATAGACTTTCGCATTGACTATCTCAACGCGGCAGCCCTCGAAAGCACTTGCCTGACTCCCGATGATATTGGTAAACCCCTATATGACGTGCTGCCTAACCATCGTGACGGGCAATTTGCCAAATATTGTCAGGTCGTCGAAACGGGACAGCCCCTAGTCGAAAAATCCTTGATTTACTCAGACGTGTTTGGCAATGAACATTCGACCAGAGTATACGATCTTCACGTTAGCCAGTTAGAAGACGGCTTTGTTGCAGCGTGGCGAGATGTCACCGAACGCAAACAATCAGAGGCGGAACTTCGCACCCTCAACGAGCGATTTAAACTTGCAGCAACCGCCGTTAAGTGCTTGATTTATGATTGGGATTTGCAGACAAACCTGGTTACTCGACCGTTTGGCTTCACTGAGCTGTTGGGCTATCGCCCCGAAGAAGTCGAGCCGACAAGAGAATGGTGGCAACAGTGCATCCATCCAGACGATGCAAGCCAACTGCGCGATCGCTACCGCATCAATTTAGAAACCGCCGATCGCTACACGATCGAATATCGAGTGCGGCATCGCGACGGTCATTATTTGTGGGTGCAAGACCAAGGAGTTGTGCTGCGAGACGAAGCAAACCGCCCTGCGAGAATTGTCGGCACGACGATCGACATTGACGATCGTAAGCAAGTTGAATCTGCTCTGCGTCGTAGCCAAGAGCGATTGCAGCACATGGTCAACACCGCGCAGGTAGGCATCGCGTTTGCCACTTCGACGGGAGAAATCTTAGAAATCAATCACGCTCTGCTGCAAATGCTGGGCTACAGTCGCGAAGAGTTTCTCGATCAAACCCTCGCCTGGCAAGCAGTCAGTCTGCTGGAATCTGCCCCATTAGAGCCAGCGCCGATCGAGCAACTCGGCACTTCTGGATCGACCGTGCAAGAACTGATTCATAAAGAGGGCTGGCGAGTTCCTAGCTTGGTAAGCGCCACGCGGCTCAAGGGTGAAGCCGATGAATATGTGGTCTTTGTGCTCGATATTAGTGAGCAAAGGCGACTAGAGCAAGAACGGCTAGAGTTACTCACCCGTGAGCAGGCTGCGCGCGCTGAAGCCGAACTTGCTAATCGCACCAAAGACGAATTTTTAGCGATCGTCTCCCATGAGTTGCGATCGCCGCTCAATGCGATTTACGGCTGGGCAAAGCTACTTCGCACTCGCACTTATGATGCTGCGACGATTGATCGGGCATTAGAAACGATCGAGCGCAATGCTCAAACCCAAACCCAACTGATCGAAGATCTTCTAGACGTTTCGCGCATGATTCGCGGCAATTTGCGGCTTGATCTTGCCCCGATGAGTCTCGCTCCCGTGATCGACGTGACGATCGCCAATGTGCGGTTAGCGGCTGAGGCAAAATCAATTCAACTGCACAGTCAAACTGATGGCTCGATCGGATATGTTTTAGGCGACCCGAACCGACTCCAGCAAATTGTTACCAATCTATTGACTAATGCGGTTAAGTTTACGCCTCAACATGGGTGCGTCCACGTTTCCCTAAAGCAGATTGGCGGTCAGGCTCAGATTCAGGTTGCCGACACGGGCAAAGGCATTCAGCCCGACTTTTTGCCCTATGTGTTTGAGCGATTTCGTCAAGCAGACGGAGGCACCACTGGCTCGAAAGATGGGCTAGGGTTAGGGCTAGCGATCGTGCGTCACCTCGTCGAACTGCACAGCGGCACCATCACTGCAGATAGCCCTGGAGAAGGGCAAGGTGCGACGTTTACAGTGAAAATACCTGTGTTAGATGACGAAAGCAAACGCATCAAAAATGATGACAAGAGGGAGAATAAATTTGACTTAAATTCATCTCTCTTGTCTAACGTTAGCGTCTTGGTTGTCGATGACGAACCTGATACACGAGAGTTTTTGACGGTTGCTCTGGAAGGATCTGGAGCCAGGGTGACAACTGCCGAATCTGTACGATCTGCGTTTGAGATGTTTCAGCAGACTCAGCCTGATCTCATAGTTAGCGATATTGGGATGCCAGAAGAAGACGGATACACATTGCTGTCTCGAATTCGACAACTAGCGAGTGAACTGCGTAATACTCCAGCGATCGCGTTAACCGCTCATGCCAAACCTGAAGATCGCGATCGAGCGTTAGATGCTGGCTTTCAAGATCATCTAACAAAACCCGTTGAGCCAGATAATCTGATTCGGGCGATCGTCCATTTACTTCGACCTTAAAACTTTTGCTCTATTTCACTCAGTCATACCGCGCTGCTGATGAAGTCCAGGCAGCCCCCACCACGGAACGTTGGGTTGTTCGTGATGCTCTTCGTGATAGCCAAAATGATAGCAGGTGATAAATGACCAAAAGACCGACCAGTTGCTGCTCTGAGCGCGAGTTTCGCTAACATATCCCCCCTCTGGTTCACGGTGGGGCAGATAGGTTCCAAAGAAAAAGAGCTGTAGAGAACTGGCGATCGAGGGCACTACCCAAAACCAGTTTAAATTCGTTTCTGGAACGTGAAGCCCAATGCTAACGATATTGTAAATCGCCATTAAGCCAAACAATCGGGTCCAACTCCAATAGCGAAACATGAAGTAGCCATACCACGCAAAAAAGTTTTTAACCTTACCGTTGTGAAAGTCTGGATCAGTCTCACTTGCAGGATGCTGGTGATGAAGCCAGTGCGTTCTCACCATCTTTTTATAGTCAAACAGAGCATACACAATCAATACAAATGAGCCAACCCACTGATTGAGTTTTGGATTACCAGGCGCAATTGCTCCGTGCATGGCATCGTGGGCAGTGATAAACAGCCCCGTGTATAGAAATGTTTGCCAAATAGTGAAAGCAATTCTCCACCCGATCGAAAGCTGAGAGATGTCGCTCGAGAGTAAACTAATTAGACTGACTGCCCAAATGCCGATAATGCTAAAAGCAACTAAAACTCCACGGTTGCGAGATAGCATTTCTTTTGGAACACCGTTAGAGAGTTGCGCTAGTGGCGCAAAGATTTGACTGGATTGAGTCACGCAGTTACTCCACAAAAATGGCAAATGGACAGGACGAAGGCTTTTTCTTTTAAGAGTAGGCTAACGAACTTGGCGTTGGAACCTTTACAAATTTTAACAACCCTTCAGTTAATATACACCCCTCTAGCGACCGACCGCGATCGCTTCCCTAATCTCTAAGGTGCTCGATTATGGCTCTCTGCTTTTTGTTTACAGCCTTTATCCTATGGAGTTCGGTGCTCCCCGCTATCCATCTCTAGAACGAATCTCTCTGCGGTTCTAAAGGCTGATATTTTGGTGAATTTGAACAAGCAATCTCTCTGAGAACACCTCTCAAGTAAGAGCTAACGCCTTTGACAACTGTGAATATATGCGTGAATATCCCGCAAAAGTCGGACGACTTTCAACCTCGATCGAGCACACTAAAAGACAGTCCCTCTCACGTTAAACTATGGCTCCCACCGTTTTGATCACAGGGGCTTCTCAAGGAATCGGCAGAGCAACCGCACTTTTGTTTGCTCGCAGTGGCTACAATCTTGTTTTAGCCGCTCGTCATCCCGATCGCCTAGAAGCCTTCGCCCAAGAGCTTAAAAGCCTCAGCTACTCAGCATTAGCGGTTCCGACCGATGTCAGAGATCCTCAGCAGGTCAAGAATTTAGTGCAGCAAGGACTCGCAGAATATGGCTCGATCGACGTGCTGATCAATAACGCCGGAATCTATGCGTCTGGCTCGGTCGATAGCTTCTCACTAGAAGATTGGCACACCACGATCGACACCAATCTCTGGGGCTATATTCACACCATTCATGAATTATTGCCGCATTTTATTGAACGCAAGAGCGGCACGATCGTCAACCTCAGTTCGATCGGCGGCAAGGTTCCTGTTCCTTATTTAGTCCCTTACAACACCAGCAAATTTGCGGTTACAGGGTTGACGCAATCGCTGCAATCAGAGCTTGCGCCCAAGGGAATCACCGTATGCGGCATCTACCCCAATCTGATTAGAAGTAGCCTGATGGAACGGGCAATTTTTAGAGGCAAAACTGAAGACGATGCAGCGGCGCGTCGTCAACAGCTTGAGCAGGTTCTCAGCGTTCCAGTGATTGAGAAGCCTGATGATGTCGCCAAAGCAATTTGGGATGCCGTGCAGCACAAGCGTACTGAAGTAGTGGTCGGCTCTGCCAACCTATCGATCGCCTCAAATCGCCTGTTTCCTGATCTAATGCAGTGGGTGTTTAGACGCACCTTCAAGAACAAAGATCAGGATTACGGCACCCCTTGAACATGCTGCCAACTACGGATTCTCTTGAGTGACGACTGGTGGTTTTACTGGCTTCAACAACAGCCAGCCCAAAAAGAAAAAAGATGCAGTAAACAATTGCACGATATCGAGTGCAGAAAGATAGCCATCTGAGAGAGTCGCGATCGAGCGATCGGTGATTCCAAACAGCCAGGAGGAGACACCCAACACCCAAATCCCATTTTTGAGATTCATTAAGAACGGCATGAAATCAGAATGCGAACGGGTCATATCAGTCCCCTTGCGGCAGCGCCATGTGGGTACAGTGGACTAATCGAGTCATCCACCGCTTTGTCATATACATATATTAAGAAATATTTTGATTTCTTGCCATATTTCCCAAGATATAGGTGCTGGTTTTCTGACCTTGAGAAAATGTTTGTCAGCAACGCTTTTGGTACGATTTAACGAGAGGCACCTCTCCGTTCCGCTATTAATTTTACGAACCGATGACCTATGCCATTGATTTTGGAACCAGCAACACCGTCGTCACTCGCTGGAACCCGGCAACGCAGCAGCCAGAGACCCTTTCTCTCCCTGGCATTTCGTTTCGCACAGGACAAAATCCACCTCTGATTCCCAGTCTGCTCTATGTCGAAAATGCCCAACAGGGGAAAGTGGTCGTTGGGCAGCAGGTGCGCGATCGTGCCCTCGATTTAGCTACCGATTCTCGATTTTTTCGCAACTTTAAGCGGGGCATTGGCTCCAACGTGCAGGGGTTTTTGCCTAAATTAGAGGGGCAGACCATCACGTTTGAGCAAGTAGGCGAATGGTTTTTGACTCGGATCATTACCCAACTCAAAGCTACCGATCCCGATATTGTGCGATCGATCGTCTTTACCGTCCCGGTTGACAGCTTTGAGGCATATCGGCTGTGGCTCGGTCGAGTCTGTCAATCGCTCAACATTGACCAGGTGCGGATGTTAGACGAGCCAACGGCAGCAGCGTTGGGATATGGGTTAAGCGATCGCCAAACGCTCTTGGTTCTCGATTTTGGTGGCGGCACGCTAGATTTGTCTCTCGTGCAGTTAGATATCAATGAACAAACTCAGGCAAAACCGCTTGGGTTCATTCTGCAATGGGGACAAAAATCATTTGCCAAACAGTCGGGACAGAAGCCCAAAATCGCCAGAGTTCTGGCAAAGGCAGGGCAAAATTTAGGCGGTTCGGATATTGATCATTGGTTGGTCGACTACTTCGCGCAAACTCAAGGAATCGCCGCGACTCCGTTAATCTCGCGTCTAGCAGAACGGCTCAAAATTCAACTCTCGCTGCAACTTCAGGCACAAGAAGTCTACTTCAATGATGAAACGTTTGAGAGCTATGACCTGTCTCTAACTCGCAGCCAGTTTGAGCAGATTCTCACCGAGCATCAGTTTTTTGACAACTTAGATGAGGCGATGGGTCAAGTCCTTCAGCAAGCGCGACGGCAGGGACTGGATGTAAAAGACATTGATGCCGTGCTGCTTGTTGGCGGAACGGTGCAGATTCCGGCGGTGCAGAAATGGGTGCGGCAATATTTTGATGCGTCAAAGATTCGGTGCGAAAAGCCGTTTGAAGCGATCGCGCAAGGAGCATTGCAGCTCAGTCAAGGCATTCAGATCAAAGATTTTCTCTATCACGGCTATGGCATTCGCTATTGGGATCGGCGAAATAACTGCCACCGTTGGCATCCGCTGATCAAAGCTGGACAGCCTTACCCGATGCAAAACCCGGTTGAGTTGGTGCTCGGTGCGTCGCTCGACAATCAGCCCAGCATTGAGTTAATCATCGGCGAACTCGGAGTCGAAACCGCTCAAACAGAAGTTTATTTTGACGGCGATCGGCTCGTCACTCGCAGTCTGACCAGCAGCCAAACTCAGGTGCAGCCGCTCAACGATCGAGCCGGGGCGCGCAGCATTGCCCAACTCGATCCCCACGGGTCACCAGGGAGCGATCGCATCAGAGTCAACTTTCAGGTAGACGACCAGCGCTTTCTTCGCATCACTGTTGAAGACTTGCTAACCGCCCGAACTCTCTTGGACGATCAGCCCGTGGTGCAACTGAGTTGAGACAACAAAAAACGCCCATTATTCTAATTCTTCAATAAAAGCTTTTAGGGGCGTTGCTGATGCCCTTCTCACGAAGTGGGGCAAGCCCTCGCCAGCCCTTCTCCCCAAGGAGAAGAGAGCTGAAGATCTTGTCCCCTCTCCTCTTGGGAGAGGGCTAGGGTGAGGGTCAATCTAGAAATTCATCCATCAATTCAGCAACGCCATTTTAGGGTTAGCTAATAGTCGCGATCGCGCTCAACATTCCTTCAAATAATCGCAGTCCATCAGTGCCACCTAGACTCGGATCAGAGGCTCGTTCTGGGTGAGGCATCATTCCCAACACGTTGCCTTGGTGATTACAAATGCCCGCAATCTGATTTAGCGATCCGTTGGGGTTGCTCAACGGATCAGACTTACCCTCAGCACTGCAATAGCGGAATAAGACTTGATGATTGTCTTCTAGTGACTTCAGCGTGTCAGCATCGGCGTAATAGCTGCCTTCACCGTGGGCGATCGGCAGCGTAATCACCTCGCCAGTCCGGTAATGGTTTGTCCAGGGCAAATCGGTTCGCTCGACGCTGAGAGGCACTCGATCACAGACAAAATGCAAATCCCGATTTCTTACCAACGCACCCGGCAGCAAACCCGCCTCGGTTAAGACTTGAAACCCATTACAAATGCCTAAAACAAACTTTCCTTGTTCGGCGTGTTTAATCGTGGCTTGCATCACGGGAGAAAATCGAGCGATCGCGCCGCACCGCAAATAATCGCCATAGCTAAAACCACCGGGCACAATTACTACATCAATATCAGACAAATCGCTGTCTTCGTGCCAAATCATGCGAGTTGGCTGATTGAGTAATCCTTGCGTCACCCAAACCACATCGCGATCGCAATTCGATCCCGGAAAAACCACTACTCCAACGTTCATCCCTTATCCTTTATTTATGAACCGACGTTCAGAGGTGTAGACACTTGCTGCAAGTCAAACCGATAATTTTCAATCACTGGGTTTGCAAGTAGCTGGTCGCAGATTTGGTCTAACTGTTGACGAGCCGCGTCTTCGGTGTCGGCGGCGATCGTCAGCTCAACATATTTGCCGATCCGAATTTGCTCAACGTTGTGATGTCCCATATGAGACAGTCCCGATTTCACCGCCGTTCCCGCCGGATCTAAGACCGAAGGACGAAGAGTAACATAGATTTGAGCTTGATAGTTTTGAGTCACAGCCGTGTCCTGATTGCTAGAAAGACCGTCCTGAATGCGACAGCTTTTCCATTCTAAGACCGCAGCCAGATGAAAACAGACGAACTTCTACAATTAGGGTAGACAGATTTTTAGATTCACTTTGGACGATCGTCCCCACTTCTCATGAGAACCCGCACCCGCAGCCAAGAACGCCTTCTTACGACATTAAAAATCCTGAACCGAGCCATCTCAGCGCAGGATCTTTATATCGAACTTCGCAGCCGTGAACAAAGCATGGGGCTGGCAACGGTCTATCGTTCTTTAGAGGCACTCAAATTAGAGGGCATGGTGCAGGTGAGAACGTTGCCCAATGGGGAAGCGCTGTATAGCTTGGTTCAAGAAGACAGACACCATTTAACCTGCGTGCAGTGCGGCAGCTCGATTGCGATCGACGAATGCCCAGTTCACAACTTAGAAGAACAGCTACATAAGTCTTACGAGTTCAAAATCTACTATCATATGCTGGAGTTTTTTGGTCTGTGTACTCGTTGCCAAACTGAGAACAACCCACGATCGGAGTCGGGACAAGGTTCTTAAGCCTTGCCGTTGCCTTCATCGACGATCGACAACATCCCTTGCAGCGCGGCGGGAATGCCACGCGGGTCCATGAACATGACTTTGCTGCTGTCGCTCTTGCCGACGATCGTGCCCATCTCTAAATAGCTCAGAGCAAGCAAGACTTTTCCAGCTTCGGCAGCACGGGGATCGCTCTTCAACGCCTGAGTGACAATCTGAATCGCTTCGGCAGTGGCTTGAGCGCGAAGTACTTGCTGCTGTCGCTCGGCTTGGGCTTTGAGCACAATTCCTTTCTGTTCGGCTTCGGCAGCGAGAACCACCGATTTTTGACGGGCTTCGGCATCAAGAACTTGGGCTTCGGCTTTGCCTTTCGCAGAGTTGACGGCTGACTCTCGTTCTCCTTCAGAGGTCAAAATCGAGGCACGTTTGCGTCGCTCGGCTGACATCTGCAATTCCATCGACTCTTGCACGGCTTGCGAAGGAATGATGTCGCGTAGCTCAACACGAGTCACTTTCACACCCCAGGGATCGGTGGCAACATCAAGATCTCGCAGCAAGATTTCATTGATCTGCGATCGTGCCGTAAAGGTCTCGTCTAATTCAATCTGACCCATCTCAGCCCGAATCTGGGTGAGAACCAAATTCACCACGGCAGCGTTGAGATTTTGCACCTTGTAGTATGCTCTCTCCATGTCTACGATTTTCCAGTAGACGACTGCATCGACTGTGATCGAGACGTTATCGCGAGTAATGCAGGGCTGGGGCGGAATATCGAGCACTTTTTCTCGAACGGTTTCTTGAAACGCGACGCGATCGAGTCCGGGGATCACAAAGCTGAGTCCGTGACCGAGTTTACGATCGTAGCTGCCCAATCGCTCGACCAGTGCCTCGTTGCCCTGCTGAATAATTTTGACGCTAGAGAGCGCTCCGCCTCCAATCACTGCTGCAACAAATAAACCCCACATAGCCTTAATCTCCTAATGATTGAACGGGTGAATGATCAGGATTCTTGTGCCAATCCTTCGGGCACCACGATTAGCGTCGTCCCTTTGCGTCCGACGATATAGACTTTTTGGTGAGGCGCGATCGCCCCATCAAAGGTTTCACAGCGAGCGCTCCACGAATTGCCCTCATAGAGTACCCGTCCTGGCTTCCCTGGCAGAATCTCGGTCAACGTTTCTGCTTCGGTTGCATCCAGTTTGAGAGCCGCTTTGCGATTGATGAAACGACGAGACCCCAGCACCATCACCGCAGAAAGCGCCATCCAGAGGATAATCTGCGCGTTGAGGGGCAGAACGGCTGAGACGGCGGCAACGATCAGCGCACTGAGTCCCATCACGAAGGCGACGAACGCAGTGGGCAGCACAAACTCGATCAGGCAAAGGACAACCCCTGCCAAAAGCCAAATCATAGCGGGAGTCAGAGACATATCTGTTTTTGAGCAAAGGAACGATCGCTAGATAGAGTGTCAACCCTCTTGAGAGTTTTGTGAAGCGACTTGAGACGAATCGTTTAAAATCGGCTATCCTAATTCACCGAGTTAAGCCACTTACGTCATTCTTCAAAGAGTGCCCGCTTTATTCCGTAATCCTTCAGATTTTTGATGCTTGGTTTTGTCACAAACGCCCTACAATAAACGTTTTTAAGCGCATGAGCAGTTCGCAATCACAGGGGTATCCGTATCTTTGGGCAGTGGGAGAGGTCGCTGCTCAAAAGCCACCGGACACGATCGTGAGAGATCGTTATCAAGTGGTCGCGCCTCACATTTGGGCAGATACTAAGCCTCAAATAGAGCCTCATGTGCCTGCGCTGCTGCCCGATGAAGCGCTGCCCTATTTGCACCTCTATGCTCAACGATTGCATGTGCCCCAAGTTTACGGGTTTTATCGAGACGAAGACACGAATCGAGAGATTCTCTTATTAGAAAACGCCCCTTTGGACGGCACCGGAACCCTGCAACCTGCCATTTTTGAAGCCTGGACAAAAGCCTCGGCGGTGCGTCAAATCTACTGGCTGTGGCAGATTTTGCAGTTATGGACTCCTTTCCTAGATTTAAATGTTGCGTCGAGTCTGCTGTCACCCGATAACCTGCGGGTCGAAGGGTGGCGAGTTCGGCTGAAAGAATTGATTAAAGACTCAGAAGATCCCGTTCATGCCAGAGCCTCGTTTGCAAATCCTTCTCTCTCAAATCTGGCGCAGTGCTGGCTCGTGTGGGTGCCAGAGTCAAAGGCGACGATCGTAGACGAACTCACCGCTATCTGTGCCGAGATGCAGCAGGGAGCCAGTTTTGAAAAAGTCTCAGCCCTGTTAAACCAGCAGTTGATTGCCCAGTCAGCCCAACTGCCGCTGCGTCTGCAAGTGGTGGGAGCTACGGATGTGGGCGTGCAGCGATCGCACAACGAAGACACCTGCTATCCGGTGACGGCTCATGCCCAATCTTATGATGACCTGAGTCCGCGATTGACGATCGTTTGTGATGGCATCGGCGGACATGAAGGCGGCGAAGTCGCCAGTCAGCTAGCGGTGCAGTCGCTTCAGCTTCAAGTCAGAGCGCTGTTGACCGAGATTGCTCAACAGTCTGAGCCGATGCCGCCCGATTTGTTGGCAGAACAACTGGCAGCGATCGTGCGGGTCGTCAACAATATGATTTCTGCCCAAAATGACGAACAAGAGCGAGAATCTCGGCGACGAATGGGCACCACCCTTGTGATGGCGCTTCAGATTCCGCAGCGAGTCACGTTGTCGAATGGAGCGATCGCCAACAACGCGCACGAGCTTTATCTCGTCAATGTGGGAGACAGTCGCGCTTATTGGATCACGCAGCACTATTGTCATCAACTTACGGTGGATGATGATGTGATCACGCGAGAGATTAAACAGGGACGATCGCTCTATCGAGATGTGCTCAAGCGCGCCGATGCTGGAGCACTCACTCAAGCACTAGGAACGCGAGACAGCCAGTTTCTCAACCCCAGCGTGCAGCGGTTTATCTTAGAAGAAGATGGCTTGCTGCTGCTGTGCTCAGATGGGCTGAGTGACAACAGTTTAGTCGAGCAGTCTTGGTCAGAGTATGCCGATCGGGTTCTAAAAGAAAAAGTCTCTTTAGAGTCTGTCGTGCAGTCTTGGATCGACTTAGCAAATCAGAAAAACGGACATGACAACACCTCGATCGTGCTCACTTATTGTCACGTTTCTTCTTCACTATCCGAGATCCGATTCCCCGACGCAAAGGTAAGTGGTCCATTAAATGCACTGAGTTTGCCAGAGGTTGAAATTCCTGTCTCACAAGAGATATCTCCTAAACGAAAAAAGTCGAACCGAGTTGGGTTGACGGTGAAACTGGTTGTGATGCTGATTTTGAGTGGAGTTTTGGGTGCAGGAATCTGGCACTCAGTTGACCCAACTGGATTTCAACAACTGCGTGACCGATTTCCCAAGAGTTTTCTCAAACCGTGAGAAGGGGACGCTCTTATGCAAAGATAAAAAAGCTGTTGATATGCCCAGTTGGGTTTGACCGATCGTCGTGAATGCTCTTGATAACGAAGCGATAAGAATTATGGAAGTTGGTGCGCGTGTTCGTATTATTGAATCTGTCGTTATTTATCATCACCCAGAGCATCGAAACCAGCCGCTCGACATTAAGGGGCAAGAAGGCGAAGTGTTGGCGATCGTCACTGAGTGGCGCGGCAGACCTATTAGCGCTAATTTCCCAATTCTAGTCAAGCTTGGTCCTAAGCTAAGAGTGCATCTTCAAGAGTTTGAGATTGAGGTTATATAGCGCTATTTTTGGCGGCAAAACCAGCTAAATACATTGATGTCGCCCCGCATTTTTTCAAGCTCACGACGGTTTTGGGCAGCAATCGTGTGATACCACTCACAGGCGCGATCGAGATCTTCCCGATAGTGTGCCTCTTGATAAAATTGATGAGTGGCGTGATAAATTTCGAGGATTTCAGCGCTGGGTGGAGATGAGGGGTTCATCCATCGGTGGTCATGGTAGCTCATAAGTAGATAGTCGCAATTAAAGTCAACTTGTTTTTTGTGTGGGTTTCGGCTTCGCTCAACCTGCTAGGAGGTCTGGCGTTGAGCGGAGCCGGAACGCGTCTTACCGTTCGTTTCCTCTACCTGCTTAGCTGATGGTGAAGAAGATTGACATTCGCCGCTCTAGTCAATCTAGCGTATTGAGTTTAGGCAGTGTTTTAAAACTCTAGTCTGCGTTGTTATCCCGCCCTAAACTTCAGGGACGAGGCAGAATCGCAGC
>Ga0209100_1001199_pt1 | contig 18475 bp, 31 predicted proteins | sample lystaG_FD_185480 | JGI IMG/M metagenome (GOLD analysis project Ga0209100, IMG submission 185480) | Glacier valley bacterial and archeal communities from Borup Fiord, Nunavut, Canada, to study Microbial Dark Matter (Phase II) -... | ecosystem: Environmental > Aquatic > Freshwater > Ice > Glacier ...
AAGGGACTATATTTTGGAGTAAGGGTTGTACAAAATGCCACTACCTTTCTGAATGACACTGATACATATGTCACCTGTTACAACACTCAAACTCTTTACCTCTTCTTACCTCCAAAACCTCAAAACGGACAAGTAATTATAGTGCATAGAATGAACCAATCTCAGATAATGGTCTATGGCAACGGACACAGTATCAGTCAGGCTGACATTTACGCGAATAATAGCGCTGGTGCAGGATGGGGTGATAAATCATTTTACATATGGGATGGAAGTTATTGGAATTATAATTATATGCCAAGATAATATGACACAAAAAGCAAGAATCATCAATCGGAAATCAGTCGAAGTAATAGACTTTGAACAGGAAACAGCAATAGCAGAACAACGCTATCAGCAAGCGCTATCAACGGAGGGGTTGCCTCCTGAAGTACTGGAAGGGATTGAGCAGGAACATCTCGAAGCATTGCAGCGACTTGAATTATTTATCCCATTTCTGCAAACAGATCCGCCTCAGGTAAGTGAGACACAAGAAGTAATTCCCTATTATGAAGAGATTAACGGAGCGGTCTGTCTGATGTGGGAGATCAAAGAGAATGATCCTGCAAAGATCGAAGCAAAGATAAATTCACTTAAAAGTGAACTTTCTTCAACGGACTACCAGGTTATAAAAGCTCAGGAATACGCGCTGGTTGGCGTGGTTTCAGAATACGACATAGTAGCGCTAAGCCAAATCAGACAAGCCCTTCGCAGTCAGATAAACACCCTCCAAGACCTCTTATTGTAGGAGGGTGTATTTTTTTTCAATATATGTGTGCTTAATGAGAACATTTATTTTAACTTTGGTCAAAAGTTTATCTTTTACCGAAATGATCTAAAAGGTCATACCTAATAGCCGAAAGGTGTAAATGGAGAATTATGGATTCAGATGTAATTTTATTGATGGACAAAATCGAAAAGCTTTTTACTACTCAAACAAATTCAATCAATATCCAATTGGTTGACATGAAATTGCAGGCCTCAAAGACGGAGAATAAAGTTGAAGAAATACGGGAAAAGATTCAAAACCTTATCAATGCTGAGACCCTCCATTACATAGAATGTCCGATTAATTTAAAAGTTAAAGAAATTGAAAATCAATATGATGAAATCAAGTTTGTGAAGAAGTACCCGCAATTACTTCAAACGCTTGACTTAATCCTTGAATACAAAGTTGTATTTCTTATTTCGTCGGTGGTTTTTGCTCTCACAACCTTTGTCGGTATAACAGAAGGGGTTGCAACATTTAAAGATTATATGGCAAAAAACAAACAGACTCAGGAACAGGTAAATACAAACACAAAATATATTAAAGGGGAAGAACAAAAAGAGATTAATAGCATGAACAAATGACACCAAAACAGTTTGTAAATCAATTCCTTTCGTTTGCAAAGCAGACAGAAATTAAAACCGGAATTTCTGCAATTGCCATCCTTGCTCAAGCAGCTCTTGAAAGCGGGTGGGGGGAGTCCGCACCTGGTAATATGTTTTTTGGGGTGAAAGACACAGACGGGGTAAATGGTAATGAACAGCTTTTGACCACAACAGAATACAGCCGTAGAAATGATCTGAAATTCCCGGTTATCCTCTCAATAGTTCCGGTTGTACGCGATGGGCAGAAATATTTTAAATACACTGTTAAGGATTACTTTAGAAAGTATGAAACCCCTGAAGCTTGCTTTACTGATCATGTTCAGTTTTTCTTCAAAAATCCAAGATACTCAACAGCTCTTAACTTCAAATCAAATACGGATCGATTCATTGAAGAAATTGCGAAAGCCGGTTATGCCACTGACCCCAACTATGCCACGTTGCTTAAATCGGTCGCGCGATCGGTAGAAAGGGCAATTGTATGAAAACCGGATTCTTTGACTCAGTAAGTGGCAATTCATCCAGTGCCAGAATGATTGGGTATACAATCATTTGTATTGCTCTGATTATCTCAGTGTGTCTGGCATGGTGGGGCAAAGAGGATGTTGTAAAGTGTGCTGGTGCAATTGCTATCCAATTCCCGGCAATGACTACACCGGTATTGGTCTACCTTTTCAAAAACAAGCAGGATGAGATCCAGCACGAAGAAACAAAGCAGGAAACAATATTATTAACCGATAAAATACCGTCAATCAATGACTAAATACTTAATTGGCTTAGCCGTGATACTGGCTATCGCTTTAACATTTTCAGTAAAAACCTGCAAGGATAATAAAGCAGATGCAGACAGGCAGTCGGCGAATATGGAACAGATAACCTGGGATCATAACCGCGACTTGACCTTGACAAAATATGAGTATTCAAAATTACAGGGGGAGTTCAAAGATAAAATTGACAGCGTAACCAAAGCGAATAAGATTAAACCTAATCAGATCAAACAAGCGACTGCAATTAAGATCCAGTACAGAGACACGGCCATTGCCAAGATCGTTTACAGAGACGCCATATCAAAGCCTGATGGATCGTTTATTATTCCCGTCTCATTTGATTCTCAGTGTTGGTCAATGAAAGGTACAATATTAACTAAAGATTCTTTGTCACTTTTTGCCATTACGGAAAAGAGAGCAAATAATGATATTCAGCTGATCGTGACAAATCCAAAATACTTTTTAGGGTTTCTTTGGAGAACGAAGAAGGGAGCTTATAATGCTTTTAGTGATTGTGGGAAAGTTGACTTTACGGATATAAAGTTTATAAAATAGTTTGGTTAGTTGGTTTTAGTATTGGTTCGGTCCCTCTGTAGTCACTCGCTGCAGGGGGATTTTTTTTGAATCAAGTTATGGGTATCTTTGTTTAAATCTCAAAATATAATAATATGGATGATACGGCATACAACTTTGTTTCAAAATTCAGAATTGATAATCTCGAATTCACCGTGTTTGCAAACAAGGTAGGGAATTACTTTGTGGTTAATAAGGATATCGAAAATGGTATTCAAAACGGAATTCAAAAGGCTGATTTCTATATCAATTTTGAACAGTTACACGATATTTTTTCGGATGAAATTTCAGACAATCTGTTACGGGGAAAATTACCCAACTAAATCTGTTTTACAACTGGCTTTTTCTTTTCTTTCTTCGTCTCCCGCACTGATCCAATTTTCAATTTAACCAGGTCAAGCACTTTCCTATTTGCTTCATCGATCAGGGCGTAACTCTTGTCAATATAAATATCAGTTACCTTCATTTCCTCAGTGACATGGTTAAGAGCGGAATGGACCGTGTATTTATTCACCTTTGCCTGATTGGTTGCTATCGTTGCCCAGCTGTGGCGTGAAGCATAGAATTCAAGATCCTCAGCCTTGACAGTCTCATGCTTACCGATCAGCTTTAACCCTTTATTCACCGCTGTACCGAATGTGTCGGGGCTGATATAATTTTGATAAAAGCTGAATACCCTCTTACCTGTTTTATCCCTGTACTTCTCAACCAGAGCCTTAATCTCAGGTTCAATCCTAATGCTGATCTCCGCCTTATCTTCACGCCTGTTCTTAGTCTTGGTGCGGTTATAGGTGATCCTGCCATCCTTAATACTTTCACAGCTATAAAGATCTACAGTATTCATCCCCACCAATCCAAAAGAAAGTAAGAACATATCCCGGGCAAAGTTGAAAAGATTCATCCCCTGATGAGATACTACTTGATAGGGGAGTTTGGCAATGGCTTGGATTGTTTCGATGGGTACCGCTCTTTTACGGGTTACCGGTGACTTGGGTACCTTGAACTTTGCAAAAGGCGAAAGCGGAATATTAATGATCCCGTTATCTTCATCGTTATACTCATCCTTTGCCATATTGTGAAGTGCCCGGATGTTGGAGAGGTAAAGCGAAACGGCTCTTTCTCCTTTTTCTCTTTTGGATGGAGCTGGCTTCGATTCAATCCAGTTGACGTACAACTTCAAAAAATTAACATTGATCTCTGAAATGTCAAGTGTATCTCTCCCTAAGTAGGTCTCAAGGGAATTCAGCATCACATTATAAGTTTTCGCGTTTCCGGCTCTGTTCTTCGCTTGCATCTCAACGATCTTGTCTCTGCCATACGCGATGAAGTCTAATCGGAAAGATCCCTTCTTTTCATTGTAGGTCTCAAGGTAATGGAGTACCTGGTCCGCGTCCATATCCTTGACCCGTTCTCCCAAGGCGTCACAGGCTTTTCTATACTTCTTAATCGTGCGGTCCAACTCATCAATGATGGATTGGTTTTTTATTTTGAATCCTTTGGTGAGATCATCTTTGGTCACAAAGTAAGTAGTGGCAATATGACGCTTCATCCGATGGTGAGTAATCCGGATCTTGATATTGAAGGTGCCATCCTCTTTTCGATGGTGTTTATAAACTACTGCTTTAAAAGTTGTCATTTGCTGAACCACATTTGAACCACATCGTGGAACAAATATAGTATTTAAGTGTGTAAAGTAAACTATCAACCTAAATTTAAGCCCTTATTTTGTGTGCTTATTAAGAACTTTAAACCCTTGTAACTAAAAAGACCTGAACCCTTTACGAATTCAGATCTTTTTGTAGCCTCACCGCGACTCGAACGCGAATCTAAAGTTTAGGAAACTTCCATTTTGATGCATCTAAACAGTTAAGGATAAATATATTATAAATTTGTGATTTTGTTTTTGTGGAACTATTGGAGAACAACGCAAAAAAGTATGAAATTTCAGGAACCCTTTTTTGGCAAGAAAATTAAAGAGATTTATTAAAACAATCAATAATTCTGTCGAAAGCAGCTTTTAATTCATCCCTATTTATGACTTCATCCTTACCTTGTAAGGAAAGCTCATCTAAATTGTTCGTAAGTAACTTTTGATATAGTTTTACTCCTTCAATAAAGCCGTTATTAAAAGCTGTATTACTTACATCTTCCGGAACTATACCCGGCTTCAATTTATAGATATTTACGATATCATCCATTTTATTTTAAATATCCTTTTTTATCCAAAATTTCAAAGTAGGCTTCTTTGCTCAATGGACATCTTGCAAGGTCCAAAAATTCAGTTTTTGAAAGCCCACATTGAAAGGCCATAGATTTTATGAGCGGATCTCTGATATCATCACTGCCATGACTTATTTTTGTTGCTAAGACTAATTTGTCATCGCAATATAGGTGAAGGTATTTATGGTCTTTATTTGATTCAAGAAAGCCTTTTTTCACAAGATTTCTTAGGGTAGTTTTAGGGTCTAATACACTCATAACTCAATGGTTTCAATGTAAAAATTATAAAAAGATTTGATTTGTTTATTACGCTCAGTTAGTGAATTGTCATTCATTTCATTCAGTAGCTTATACATATGGTCGAATTCTTCTGCAAAATCTATGACGGCCTCCTCTTCTGTGTTACCCGTGCCTATAATGTTTAATAATTCATTTTGGATGAGATAATAATTGTTCTCTTTTTCAAATAAACATCTCAGGGGAGATTTCAAAACATAACTACATTCAGGGGCAACAATAACTTCCGGGGCATACTCTAATGAAATATTTTTCCCGGTATAAACATCCACTATCTTTCTTTTTACTTTGCCTTTGATGGTTTTATAATACTTCATTTTGGCAACTCCTTCGCCAAAGTCCGAGATCTCGGGTTTACTTTCCTCGATCTTTGAAATTAAAGAATCTCTTACTCCTGGTTTAAACTTTTTTATACTGTAGAGTTGGATTACTTTTCCCTCCTTCTCACTGTAGTTTCCAAATGAAACCGGGGCAGTGCCAAATGAAGCTGTAAATTCATAAAAATCCGCTACAACTAAATTTCTTTTAAACGGTTCTGGATAAAGTTCTTTGATTTTTGAATAATCGCCGGTATCAGCAATCGCAATGAGCTGTTCAAATTTTTCCCCAACTTTATTTCTCTGGATTTGCCAATCCTGCCCAGTTTTGGATTCTGATCGTTGGCTAAAAGCAATTTTAGGAACGGCACTCCCTTTCTTAAAATCAACTAATTCAATTTTAAAATTATCGAGATTAATTGGAGTGTCAGAAGGCAGATCATATTTTGCTAATGTTAAAACTAATTCCTGAAAGGCAGATGCAAAACGCACTAAATAATCAATGGGAAGAGAATTGTATCTGCCAATTTCACCTCCAATTTCAATATAGGCACCGGTTTCTAAATCAATATCCATAATATTTTATGCTTCGGTTTGGTTAATTCCTTTATATTTTCTGTGTCAATTCATGTGTGCACAAAGATCTTGTTTTGGCTCCGGTTTTAAGGTAAACATACTTCCTTTGCCTAAAAGAAGCCAATCAGATGAAATGTCGAATTCCTTGATCAGTGGTAACATCCACGCCATTTGAAACCAGCCACGGCTTATCTCTTTTTTCTGAGCATAGTAATGGCGTCTGTCAATACCGGCTAAATTACAATAAGTTTGTATGCCTCTAATCTTTTTGTGTAAAATTAGCACGGATACAGCCTCATAAAATCTGTTCATGATCTCAATTGTCTCTTTTGCGTACTCTCTTTTTGCAGGCATGGTGTTATTTTTTTAAGTAACCTTTGTTCATCATCCAATCAAGCCATTCATCCGATCCCTTTTCAAACGGGTTAATAGTCTCCTTGTTTATTTCAGATAACAGACTTTCCATTGAAAACCATTCTTTCTCAAATTCTGAATTATACCATATTGAGTTGACAACTTTTGTCATGACTCCCTCTACCATCTCGTTTTTGTAATCAATAACCCAAAACTCATCCAGTGTGATGCTGTCAGGAAGTTGATCGATCACTCTCTGAATTCTGCTATTCGGGAATGCAGGACAGACGGTGAGATGCTTTCTTGCTATCTCAATCTGAACTTCATTCAAGATTTTGTTCTTGTCAATTACCCACGTGTCCGGCTCTACCAGGTGCCCGTAATCATACCATTTCTTTATTCCGGGGGATTTTAGACCCAAGGATATAAAGTTTACTTTGTTGCAGCCCCAACCGGGATTACACTTTTCGTAATCAGCCGGATTATCTTGGGTGCTGTGATAACATTGCCTGATCTCTTGGAGGGCGTAAAACAACCTTCGATATTCCTTATTGACATTGCAGAGCCTGTCTTTATAATAGATCTCAAAACTGCTCCATTTGTCTATTATATTGAGAAGAGCATTGATCCACTCCCAAAGGTTAAACACTTCCTGCACCGATAACTTAATCCGGATAAAATCCCCTTCAACAACTCCGCTCAATTTCGTAGCAAGTCTCAAAGCCTCTGGAAGACTTTTGGAACTCGTTTTTTTGCTGAATATTATTTTAAGGACTTTTTCCATGTGTGCTTAATGGGAATGTTACCTTAATTTTAAATTTTAGCTTTTAAGATCAGATCTTTGTACTTCGAGGATAATCCTAAATTAGCAGATTTAAAAGTGTACGGGAAGTAAAGAACCCACCAATCAAGGCTCGTTTGAAGTTCAGTTCCAAAGGCGAATGTCTTTTTTGGGCTGTATCCGATAATTGGATCGAGTGAAACAATAACATATCTTTCGGCCAGAAAGCTACCAAGAGCACTTGTATGGGAGGAAGATAGCACAACGCAATCGCTGGTAAGCTTATTTGACTCAAACAAATACAACACAAAATCTTCTTGTGCTGATCCTGTAAATATCAAAGCTGTTTCGTCTTCGTAATACAGAACCCTCGTCTCTTTCGCTTTTACTTCAATCTTTGTAATCCCAAACTGCGTAACTGGCTCCTGAAAGGTATTATACAAAGGCAGTACCACGACATTGCAAACCCCGTTAAAATCACCGCTTACTGTTATCTTAGCCTCCCCTACTCTTTTGGCTGTTATTAGGCCCTCAGCATTTACTTCGGCTATTAATGGATTATCCGAGGTGTAGATGAAATTACCCGATCCGCCGTCGACGCTTAATTGAGAAGTTGCTTTAGTAAATAAGCTGACAACCTCCTTATTTAATGAATAGGTTGTTTCTTTTTTACAACTAACTGAAACTAATAAAGCCATGGCACAAAATAAAATAATTTGATTTTTCATCGTAATTGATTTTAAGTAAATATTTGATTATTTTAGCTAATATATCTTTCTGTAAACTACCTTTAAACGGCTTTGTCTTTTTTCCCCAAATGTATTTCGTGCTCATAAATTAGCCTTTCATACATTTCGGCCCTTAATTCTTTAATCTGTTCCTTTAATACTCTGATCTCGATATCTTTTTCTGAACATTTCGGGCAAACCCTTTCCATCTCCTCTTTTTCGAAAATAAAACCCTTCTCTTTAAAACCTTCATCGGCTTTTATTTTACTGATAAAAGCGTCTGGGATTTTCTCTTTTCCTGTCTCTATCCCTGAAATAAAAGCCTGAGTACACCCAAAATACTCGGCTGCACTCTTTTGAGTCATATTATTTTCTTTTCTAAATATCTTAAAATCAAACATATATAAAAACATGTTTTAAAACATGAAAAATATATCAGCTTTATACTGATATTAACTGATATTGCCTTATATTTGCACCGTGTTAGTATTTAATAACAGCACAAATATACAGAATCACAACAAGGGATTAAGACTAACAGTAATAAAAGTTAAAAAATAACATAAAAAGAGTAAGCACAAATAAAATTTAAAACCATGGACTTCACAATCGCCTTTACTTCTTTCGATGATCTGCCAAACCAAAAGACCGATTCAGACGCTTATAAATTTCACGTCCTCCCACCACAGGATTATACTGAAACGTCTGAGTACATCGCTCTTAAGTTGGAGAGATTCCACGCTAACAAGAAGAGTGAAACAGAATTAAACGTCAAGATTAACAAAGCCTCCAAAATGCTTAAGAAGTTATTCAAGAAAGACGCGATATGCCCTCTTCTGTTATGGAGAGCGGACAAAGACTTTTTCGTAAGCTTCATACTTCCTTGCGAAGTGTTGGTTGATTCAATCGAAGAAGAAGTACTCTCTTTCTACTTCAAGAACTTCAGGCTCAATGGCCAAATAATCGAAATCCCTTACACCTCCTTATAATGAAACTAAAACAAGTAACCGGCTCTTCGCAGTCAAAAGCGAAATCAGCCCCCACCGTCTCACTGAACTTCCTTAACGGACGTATTTACTTCAACGCTCCGACCGTTCAGTTATTGGGCCTTAAAGAAGGTGACAGCCTCGCCTTTTATCAGGACGAAGAAAACCCAAAGGACTGGTATTTCACCAAAGCTAAAATTGATGGTTCTGTACAGCTCAGGGATGCAAATAAAGCCCTTGCTGCTTTTAACGGGGGTATTGCCCGTCGAATATTACAGTCAGTAGGGCGTGACGGTACAGCAGGGTTCTTCATAGCAGAAGAAAAAGTAGAGGGCAAATATTGGAGAATATTAACCGACAGAGCAATAAAAAACTAATCCCTGATGAAACTATCCTTAAAAATGTCGAACAAGCAGATCAGAAACCGGATTGAAAGCATTGCGCGTGAATACTCAATTGCCGTGATCGAAGGAACTGAAAATGGCTGTGATTATCCTGATGCCTCTGTGAATCTCAGGTTCCTGAATGACTTGATCTTTGAGGTTGATTGTTTAATCACAGACTCAAAAACAGCAAAATGAAAAAGCAAGTAAAGACAATCCTTATTCTGACCGTTTGTGTCACCTGGATATCCGTAGTAGTCTACATGTATTTCACCAATAATTAATATTAAAACAGCATAACAATATGAACTTAACTGAATTGTATAAACAATTGCGCGACCAGCCAACTCCACAGAGAGAATTTAGGGCAAAGATTGCGACGGAGTGCGGAGTATCTGAAATGACAGTCTATCGCTGGCTATCCGGTGAGATCATCCCCGATAAGCTTAAGCGTGAAAAGGTTGCAGATGTTACCGGTATTTCAGTAAATGATTTATTCCCAAACTTATTACAGGATGGAACTAACCAACTTTGAATTCTACGGTACTCTTTCGGGCAGTGTGATTATAGCCGAAAAGGATAAATCCTTAAGGGCCTATGAGCAGAGCGAGCAGAGCTTTACAATCGCTATGCTTGAGAAGATTGACAACTTTTACCCTGAAGCCTCTAAAGCTCTGGATGAAACCTATTCACCCGTGAAAGTAAACAAGGCCTACTTTGATTATAAGAAGGTTCACAGGTTCATCCGCTGTAACTTTTCAGAGTATGACAACAAGTCTGATATTGATCAGGACGGGGTTTTTAAGTTTGAGTTTATTGCTTGTCCGCTTCGGGGTGAATGTAAGTTTTGCGGAATCATCTGCAATCCGAAGTTCAACTCAAGACTATCTGAAAGAGAACGTCAAGTAATGAAATTATACGCAACTGCTTTCAAAGCTGACAAAATCGCTGATACTCTTTTTATCAGTATTGAGACCGTGAGAAAGCACAAACGCAATTCACTCCAAAAGCTTGGTTTGCACTCTCTGTCTGAATTTATCGCTTATGCATCCAAAAATCAAATATTCGAAAATCATGACTAACGATCTATACGCAATAAAAGAACTGATGACAAGTTGTTCTGAGATGGGAGCCGCCAACTACGCGAAAAGTATACAGCCCAAATCTGATGACATGACACAGAACGAAGCCTTTGAGAAATTCGGGCAGGGATGGGTTAGAAGTCACGTGAAGAATGATCTTATCAGGGGTTACCGTAAAGGACCAGCAAAGAACTCCCCGATCTACTATTCAAAAACTGAATTAATGACCGTGAGAAATGCAGAGAAAGCAAGCCGACTTGGAGTGTTTGATGATACTAAAATTTAAGAGTTATGCCATTCAAGGATAAAGAGAAAGAAGCAGAATACGATAAAACCTATTATGAAGCTAATGCTGAAAAGATTAAAGCCCGCAATAAAGTCTATCGTGAAGCTAATGCTGAAAAGATTAAAGCCCACAAAAAAGCCTATCGTGAAGCTAATGCTGAAAAGATTAAAGCCCACAAAAAAGCCTATTATGATGATAGCGCTGAAAGGATTAGCGCCCGCATGAAAGCCTATTATGGAGATAATACTGAAAAGCTTAAAGCCCGCATGAAAGCCTATTATGACTCTAATACTGAAAAGCTTAAAGCCCGCAGGAAAGCCTATTATGACTCTAATACTAAAAAGCTTAAAGCCTGCCATAAAGCCTATTATGACTCTAATGCCGAAAAGATTAAAGACTGCCATAAAGCCTATTATGACTCTAATGCTGAAAAGCTTAAAGCCTACTATTTAAAAAGGGGTAAGGTACGCCGTGAGACTCTTTCTGATGCCTACTTGTCCGTTTTGCTCAAAATCCCAATTAAAACCCTTCGCTTAACCCCCGAAAGAATACTTTGGAAGCAAATATCTTTAATAGCAACAAGAATTTTAAAACAAGAACTTAAAAATCAATAAGATGAAAAACAACGGAATGACTAAACGGATGATCCGACAAGAAATGGCAGAAATTGTTTTGTCTTTAAAATCGGGTAAGATGAAGATAGGAGAGGTTAACGCTATCGCTAACTGTGCAAAAGTTGCTCTTGGGACTTTTGTAGATGATACCAATCTCGCAAAAGCCTTAGCCGATAAAAAGGTGAAAGCTGAGTATATAGCTCTTCAAAAACTTGATTAGCTATGAAACAATCTACTGATTTATCCCTGCTTATCTCCCTTGCTTGGTTGAAATCCATAGTCGAACATATCGAAAAAACCATGCTCGTTATTCCCGGAGCTTCCGGAATAGTAGAATTTCCACTATGCAAAGGCGATTCCAGCAATCTATTGATGATTGACCGAGATAAAAAGCCTTGTCAATATTGCGGTGTCCCAGATCAAAAAATAACTGATTTAAATATCAATTAATTATTAATCATTTAATACCAACTCAATTATGAATTTCACGATTAAAGTAAAGCTCACAGCATCATCTAAATTACTTGATGCAATTAACCTGCTCGCTGGTGGTACTCCTCCTGCCCGTTTCGCTTCTTCTGGTCCTTTCGCTACTCCTATAGCGGATGCAATCCTTAACGCTGAAGATGCCATAGAACTGGCTGAGACTCGGAAAACCACAGCCCCAACGACTACCAGAACTCGCAAACCGAAGGAAGTAGTTGAAGATCCGAAACCAGAAGTTAAGGCAGAAGCTCCTGAAGAGGTTAAGGATGAATTCAAAGAAGCTAATACTTCTGATGAACCTGTCACCATTGAGACTGTCAGAGCAGCTGTACAGGAGAAAGCCGCTGGTGGTAAACGTGACGAAGTAAAAGCCCTGCTTACCAAGTACAAAGTAGCAAGAGTTACTGACCTGGTAGAATCGGATTACTCCGCTTTCCTGAAAGAGGTTACTGCCATTGTTCTTGAAAAGGTAAAAGCCTAATCCGATGGGACACGCAGTACTATCTCCCTCCGGTGCTTCAAGGTGGCTTAACTGTACACCCTCCGCACGTCTTGAGCAGAACTTCCCGGATTCGTCCGGTGAAGCTGCCAAGGAAGGGTCACTCGCTCATGAGCTTGGTGAACTCATGCTTAAACTCTACTTGCAGTTGATCAGTAGAAAAGACTACGATTTAACCTTAAAGGTAATCGAGTCAAGCAAATACTACAATGCTGATATGTGGGAGTATGCCGGTAACTATGCCTCATTCGTAATTGAAACATTCGAAGCCGCTAAGGCAATTACCAAGGATGCAGTTATCCAGATCGAAGCACAATTGAACCTTACCGATTACGTTCCTGAGGGCTTCGGGACTGGGGACGCTGTAATTATTGCCGATGGCACCATGCATGTCATTGACCTGAAGTATGGCAAAGGCGTAAACGTATCGTGTGAGAACAACAAACAAATGATGCTTTACGCTTTGGGTGGTCTTCGTGACTTTGACTTCATGTATTCGATTGATACGGTCTGTATGACAATCTATCAACCCAGAATGGATAACATCTCAACGTTTGAAATGTCGGTTAAGGATCTGCAAACGTGGGCTGAGAACTTCCTGAAACCTCTTGCAAAATTAGCTTTCGAAGGTGCCGGTGTTTTCAAAGTAGGTGATCATTGCCGCTTCTGCAGGGCAAAGGCTGTATGCAAAGCAAACGCAAACGAGAATCTTGAATTGGCAAAGTACGATTTTGCAGAAAGTATTCTTCTCAATGATACCGAAGTATCTGACATCCTTTCTCGTGCCTCTGCTTTCAAAGCATGGATTACCTCAGTTGAAGAGATGGCCTTAACCGAAGCAGTTGAAAGGGGTAAGAATTGGCCGGGATACAAGCTTGTAGAAGGTCGTAGTAATCGGGTGTATTCTGATGAAGATAAAGTTGCTAAAGCTTTGGTAAAGGAAGGATTCAAGGAAGCGGATATCTACACAAAGAAGATCCTTGGGATTACTGCTATGGAAAAGGCGATCACTAAAAAGACCTTTGAAAGTGTGCTTGGTGAGCTCATTATTAAGCCTGCAGGCAAGCCAACGTTAGTCGTTGAGTCGGACAAAAGAGCAGCCTGGAATAGCGCTGAAAGTGCAAAAAATGATTTTTCAAATAATTAATCCAGTACATAATAAATTCTCAAAATGGAAAACGTAATCCAATTGACAAAAGTGGTGACAGGTAAAGTGAGATTCTCTTACCTGCACGTGTGGGAACCTTCAGCAGTAGAAGAAGGTCAGGAAAAGAAATACTCAGTATCTCTTATCATCCCGAAGTCGGACAAAGCAACCTTAACAGCTGTAAAGAAAGCAATCGAAGCTGCGAAAGAAGCTGGCAAAGCGAAGTTTGGCGGTAAGGTTCCTGCTACTCTGAAGACTCCGTTAAGAGATGGCGATATCGAACGCCCTGAGGATGAAAGTTACGAAGATTCATTCTTCCTGAATGCAAACTGCAAAACCAAACCCGGTCTTGTGGACAAAAATTGTCTTCCTATCCTTGATCAGGATGAATTGTACTCTGGCTGTTTCGGTCGCGCTTCAATCACATTCTATGCATTCAACACCAGCGGAAACAAAGGTATTGCCTGTGGACTGAACAACCTTCAGAAGCTCAAAGACGGTGATTCACTTGGAGGCAGGGCAACCGCTGAAGCTGACTTCGGAGGTGCTGCCAGTGCAGACGATGATCTGATGTAATCAATCGGAAAGTGTGAGGGTCTTCGGGACTAGCTTTAGGGGTTCGACTCCCCTTCACACTTCAAACCAAATACTTAATATCATGTTTAACCTTCCTGCTACTCGATCAAAAACAAAGAAAATGGGTAAGCTTATAGAGCTTGTACCCGGACAACAAGCCAAAGTGTTAGAAAACAACAAGCCGTTTCCCGTCCTGCAGACATTGAAAAAAGCTTATATCCAAAGAGGCCATAACAAGAACAATCTTATAATCACTTATATATCATGAACCAGAAAAAACTTTATTCAGCATTACACAAATTTCTAACCAAGGATGAGCGCTATCCTGGTCTATTCGGGATTTGGCACAATAACGGTTATCTGTATGCCTCCGATGCTTACACAGCCGCAAAGGTTCACTATGAAGATTATGACTTCGACTATGAAGGTCAGATTATTGACAAAGACGGGAAAGAACTAAATGCAAAGTATCCAGACCTTGAATCTATCATACCAAGAATTGATGATATGGATGAACTGCAGGATGCTCTTGTTACTGACATTTTCGAAGCCTGTCAGAACGTCCCCAAAAGATCAAATAAAGAAGGTGAATTTTCAGCGCTGAATATCGAAGGATTTTTTATTCACTCCTGCCATTTGATCAAAATTATTGATCTGTTTGAAGTGATCGGAGAAACACCGGCTATGTACATAGGGCGGAAGTCAAGGCCTATCATTCTTAAATCAGCTAATTGCATTGCCTTAGTTATGCCTGAGATTAAAGCATTCGGAGCAAAGGATTTACTCTTCACTATTGAGGAAGCACTTGAATTTAAAAACTAATTATCGTGAAACACATAAACCCAAAGAAATACGGCGAAGAGCTCAAAGCTGATAAGGAAAGGATCTTAAACGAATTGTCCTTGATCAAATCAATTATCATTCTGAATAATCCCGGTACCCAAAAATTGATTGATACTAATGGTGAAGATTGGGTAATTAAACAATTTGGTCATTTGCCGATTGACAATAAAGTTGACACTTACGAAGCCCTCACTAATAACGATATCCGTATTAATTTGAATGAGGACTTTGTAACCATTAAAACGATCAATGGCAAATTTGGCTTTAAGCTCGATCAATTGGCCATGATAGATAAAATGGTTAGACGGAGCTTTCCAAGTTCATCCGCAACACCTCCTATCTATAATCAGTCACCCGTTCAAACTCCAAAACAAACCGGTCAACTGAATTTGTTTGATAAAGACGGTTGTTATAAAACAAAAGAGCAGGTTTTAGCTGATGCTGACACACGGATTGAAGCAATGCAGACCAATGTCTCACAGGCAAAGAAAAACAGCAATTTGAATCTTATTGTCCTGTTCCAAAAACAAATTGAGCTTTTAGAAAAAGCCCGGGAAGATGCAGAAAATACAAGCTATGAGAATCTTGAAATTGAAAGATATGTAAATCAGGAATTGACTGAAAACGACTTGATGATCAAGGCAAGAGAGAATAAAAATCATACAGCCGATTGGGTCCGGCAATTTGGTAAAAGGCTTATTGAATTCAATCTGCTTAATTACCCTTTAGCTCCTGAGAAGTATACCGATGATCTGAACGATGTTTTAGAATTGGTAATTGAACTGAAAAGGAAACCCTCAGAGCTATCCTTAGCCGAAATGGTGAAAGAAGAAAAAGGCCGTTACTTCATGCTCGAAGATGAACAAAAAGCAAAGTTCTTTTCTACTCAGAAAAACTGTTGGAAAAAGCTTCAGGGTAAGTCTCAGGAACGTGAATTCTTTGGAAGAAAACGAAATATCGAAGACCTTGCTAAAAGGATCCGACTAATTGAATCCAACTTAACCTTAATCGAACTGGCTCTTAAAAATGAACCTTACCAGGTACGAAAGATCGAAGCTACTCCAAAAGTGATCATCCCTTCAAAAATGGTAGATGCTCCCTTACTCGCTGCAATTATAAGAGATGCAGTTGTAATGACTACAAATCAAGTTAAAGAAGAAAACCAAATTATGCAACCCCAAAAAACCAAAAGAGTACTTGCAATTGATATTGAAACTTATTCACCTGTTGACCTTAAGTCATCCGGGTTATATCCTTACAGCGAACATCCGGAATTCGAAATACTGCTTTTCGCTTATGCCTTCGACAAAGATCCTGTAACGGTTATTGACTTCACAAGCTTGGAAGATTTACCGGACGAAGTATTCGAAGCTTTGACTGATCCAAACGTTCTTAAGACTGCCCACAATGCTAATTTCGAAAGGATCTGTATTGGTCGTTACCTTAGAATTGAATTGCCAATCGATCAATGGGAATGCACAATGGTGAAGTCTGCAATGTTGGGTTTACCCTTCCAATTGTCAGCTGTCGGAAAGGTCCTTAAACTGGATCAGGAAAAGATGACAGAGGGAAAAGCCTTAATTCGTTACTTCTCCATCCCCTGCAAGCCAACTAAGGCAAATGGCCTGAGAACGCGAAACATGCCTGAACATGATGTTGAGAAGTGGGCTACCTATAAAAAATATAATGGCCGTGACGTTGAAGCCGAAAGAGAGATTAGGGAAAAGACAGCTTTCTTCAAGATGCATGATGGAGAAAAAGAATTGTACATACTTGACCAGGTAATCAATGATCGCGGTGTAATGATCGATACACAGTTTGTCAATAACGCTATTGCCATGGATGCTACCTACAAAGACCGGTTAACGGTTGAAATGACAGAGCTTACCAGCCTTGACAATCCGAACAGCGTTGCACAGCTTAAGGCGTGGATTGCTGAAGAGACCGGCGAAGACGTAACAAGCCTGACTAAAGAAGCCATTCTTGCAATGCTGAAAAACACCCCTTCGGATGAAGTTACAAAGGTTCTCAAGAATCGTCAGGAAATGGCTAAAACAAGCGTGAAGAAATACAGTACTATGCTGGATATGGTTGGCTCTGATGGCAGGATCCGCGGACTGTCACAATTCTACGGGGCTAACAGGACTGGCAGATGGGCAGGTCGTGGGGTGCAAATGCAAAATCTTCCACAAAACCATTTGTACGATCTTGACCTTGCACGTCAATTGGTCAGTGAGAATGATCTTGAAATGTTGGAGATGTTATTCGGAAATGTTCCTGATACGTTGTCTCAATTGATCCGCACAGCTTTTGTCGCAAAGCCCGGATGTACCTTTCTTGTTGCTGACTTCTCAGCTATCGAAGCCCGGGTGATTGCGTGGGTAGCGGATGAGAAGTGGAGACTGGAAGTGTTCGCAACACATGGTAAAATCTATGAGGCTTCGGGATCCCAGATGTTCAAGGTACCAATCGAAGAAGTAACCAAAGGATCATTACTGAGACAGAAAGCAAAGATATCAGAATTGGCTTTAGGTTATGGTGGTGGAGTTGGTGCCCTTGCTAAGATGGGAGCTGAAAAGATGGGACTGCAGGAAGATGAGCTCCAAGGCTTAGTTGATGCATGGAGAGCCGCAAACCCGCACATTGTGAAGCTGTGGAAGACTGTTGAGACTGCAGCCAAGAAAGCAGTTGACGAAGGTACAGTCACAACTATACAGCACGGGATAAGATTTGAGGGCCGGGGCAATGTACTTTACATTGAGTTACCATCCGGAAGAAAACTATCCTACTGGCAACCTACAATTGGAGAGAACAAATTTGGCAGTGGCTCAATCCATTATTGGGGGATGAACCAGACAACGAAGCAATGGTGTGATCAGGAGACCTACGGAGGGAAATTGGTTGAGAACATTATACAGGCTATTGCCCGGGACTGTCTCGCTTACTCAATGCTCAGTCTCTCAAAAGCCGGTTATGAGATCGTGTTCCACGTTCACGATGAATGCATAATTGAAAAAGAGGAAGATAAGGCAGATATCAAAGAGGTTTGTGAGATCATGGGACAGAGTATTCCGTGGGCTAAAGGTCTTCCTCTGAGGGCTGATGGTTATGAAACAAAGTACTATAAGAAAGATTAATTACCATATAAAAACAATTTTAAAACCAATATTCAAAATGGAACAGGCATTTACAGCTTTCGAGATGAAAACGATTATTGAGGATTTCAGAGAAAACCTTGTTAGGGAATTTATTGTTGGTGGGTCCTTTGCTCTGGTGGTTGCCGGGGGCTTTGATCTTCCAATCGGTGATATTGATATCGAGGTTGAAGAGTCACAATTCGAGGATCTTAAGAAAATGAGAACCTTAGAGGCAGCTACGCCAAAGTTTACAAAGAATTACAGTGAAGGTGCCCGGATAGACTTCATATTTAAAGGGGTAAAGTTCAACGCTTTCGTTGTTCCTAAACATACCAGATCCTTTGTCTGGAAGGATTACGTAAAATACAGTACTGTTATGGCCGTGATCAATCACAAAAAAGCTCATGCAAGGGTCA
>Ga0209100_1001200_pt1 | contig 18475 bp, 18 predicted proteins | sample lystaG_FD_185480 | JGI IMG/M metagenome (GOLD analysis project Ga0209100, IMG submission 185480) | Glacier valley bacterial and archeal communities from Borup Fiord, Nunavut, Canada, to study Microbial Dark Matter (Phase II) -... | ecosystem: Environmental > Aquatic > Freshwater > Ice > Glacier ...
GGGCAGATCGGGTTCGGTCTGCGCGTCGAGGACTTCTGGTGGGGCGTTCTGGGGGCGCTGGTCCTCGGTTTCATCAGCTGGCTCATCGGAATCGTGCTCAGGCCGGTCACGCGCCGGACCCGCTGACCCGCTGACCCGAACACGAACACGAAAGCTGCAGATCTTCGCAGCCGCGCAATCCGCCATCACGGCGCTGCCGGGTTGACGCGCTCGAAGCGGTAGGCAGTGCTCGTCACAGTCGTCGCGCCGTGAGAGAACGAATCCATCTTCTGCGCAGACCTGACGACCTGATCGCTCTTCGCCTCATCCATCAGCCGCGCGGTTTGCGCATAGGCGTCGAGGTGGTGGGCGGGAACTGCGTAGTCGGCCGGGATGTCCACTCCGCCGAAAACGTCCCGCTGTACGATCAGCGCGAACCGGTTGTCCTGCTCCCCTCCGAGGGCGGGCACGATGTCGTCGGTGTGTTCGACGAGGACGGCATTGACCCCATCGGGGAGGTCGACCTGGCCCGTCGGCCCACCGAAACTCAGCACCCCGCAGGTGTGGTAATCCCCTGACGCGGCAAGCTGCGTCGCGGTGCCCCCGCCCTGCGAGTAGCCGGTGAACTGCACCGGGCTGTTCGCGTCGACGCCCGCGAGGCGCATCGCTTCTGCCACCGACCGCACGGCGGCACTCGACTGTCCGGCAGCGTTGCCCATGTTGCTGGTCATGTCGAAGGGCTCGTTCTCTGAGGCCGGGGAAAAGGTCACGGTGCCAGCGATGTAGACCTCGAAGCGGTCCGTGCCGTCCGGCATCGAATACTTCTCGACCACGACTTGCGCGCCCCCATTGGTTTCCGGGTCCGGCACCCGGTCCAGCCGATCGGCGAAGCCGCGGGGTGCCGCACCCGTGGTCAGCGGGTGCTCAGACTCGAGGCGAACCGGTGTCTCCTCAAACAGGCCGATCGTACGACCGGAGGCGGTGATGGCCCGTGCCTCCATCTCGAAACTGCTGGGGCCGCCGAGCCGCGACGCGATCGGACCGGCGGCGCCCGCACGGCTCATCGCCACCCCTGATGTCGATTGGGATGCGAGCCGCACCAGCGATACGACGGCCGGATTGGTGATGACCTCGTTGTTTTGTCGCATGAAACGGCTCAGTGGCGAGTTGGGCTGCGCTGCCGGGAACTTCTTGAGGATCGCCCCCATTCCGCCGGCCGAATTGATGCCGACGACGAGCCCCGTTACGCCGACGGCGATGATGGGGAACTCGATCACGGCCGCGACGACTGCGTCCTCCGCAACACGGGCCAAGGCTCCCGCCACGCCACGAAGAACCCGTTCCGCCGCGAATTCGGCAAAACCGTATCCCTCCGCGACGGCCACCAGGGTGCCGTTGATTGTGCGCGACTCCCATTCGAGTTGCGAGAGTAGCAATCCGGCGCGCTCCATCTCCTGGTCGGCCCATTTTGCAGCCATCGAGCCCGCGGTGCGCGGGAAGGATTCCGTGCAAAGGGAGGCGGTCGCGCGGAGTTGCCCCTGCAGGGCCATCGATTCGCGACATAACTCACCCAGCTGCTGGGCGATGGTGAATACGTCGTCGGTCGCGATCGCCATTGATCCGGCCCCGGAAATGGTCAGGTCCTCAGACATCCCTGCCCCATTCCCGCAATGCCATGTGGGTGCTGTCGCGGGCGAGTCTGATGGCATCCACCGAGGCATCGAGGGTCGATCGCATGGCGGCGAGCGCTGTGTCGAATGCCTGTCGGGCGGTGCCGCGCCACACGGCACCCATGGGCGGCATGAGATGACATCGGGCGACCTCGAGCCTCTCGAGGAGCATGTGCAGCTCACGGAATTGCTGCTCGAGAACAGCCACGGTTGCGGCATCCGAGAGTGACATCGTGCTGCTCCTTTCGACCGGGCCAGTCTCCCCTTCACATTTCGTCATCGTGCCGATGAGACGGCGAGTCCGAACAGATTCTGAACCGAGGATGTTGTGAGGGAGAGGTGCTCCGTCAGACTCAGTGAAAACCGTTGGCCCTATTCGTGACGGCGCAGGAATTGCGCCACAATGAAGCGTGAACTTCGAGCGGACTTTCGACGACTCCGCCGAGTTCCGCGTCTGTTTCGTCTGCACCGGCAACATCTGTCGGTCTCCCATGGCCGAAGCGGTGTTCTCCAGCCTCGTTGCGGCCGCGCGGTTGAACTCCCGCGTTGCTGTTCTGTCAGCGGGCACCGGGGATTGGCACGTCGGCGAGCGCTCCGACCCGCGCACCATCGCGGCACTGGCCGCCCGCGGCTACAACGGCTCGGGCCATCGAGCCCGCCAATTCGACCCCGCGTGGTTCGCTTCCCTCGACCTCATCGTTGTCTTCGACCGAAGCCAGGAACGCATCGCGCGAACGTGGGCGCCTGACGAGCCGGAGCGCTCCAAGGTCAAACTCCTCCTCAGCTTCGACGGTGAACAATCCGGGTTGACGGATGTGCCCGACCCCTACTATTCCGACGCCCTGCACTTCGACCAGGTGCTCGTGATGATCATGGGAGCCTGTACAGCGCTCTTCGACCAGTTGAAGCCCGTCATGAAGCAGTCCCTTGTCTGATACCCCGCTCGAGGCATCGCTGCCCTTAGCGACGACTGCTACCCCGCCGGTCGAGTTCTCGTCGAGCCTGGGCGAGCAGCCCCTCAGCCCCCTCGACGGGCGCTATCGGTCGTCAACCGCCCCGCTCACGGAGCACCTCTCGGAGGCGGCTCTCAACCGCGCTCGCACTCACGTCGAGATCGAGTGGCTGCTCTTCCTCGCCGACAAGCAACTATTCGGGGTTACCCGGGTTAGCGCTGACGAGGCAGCGAGGCTGCGTGCTTTCGCTTCGGGGTTCGGCCCGGCGCAGTTGGCCGAACTAGCGCAGCTGGAGGCGACGACCCGTCACGACGTCAAAGCGGTGGAGTACCTCGTTCGGGCGGAGTTGGCCCGAACCGGCCTGTCGCGTATCGTCGAGCTCACCCATTTCGCGTGCACCAGCGAAGACATCAACAACATCGCGTATGCCCTGAACATTCGTGCGGCGCTCGAGTTGGTGTGGCTCCCCGGTTTCACGGAGCTGATCGAGCAGCTGAAGACTATGGCTGTCGGATACCGGGATGACGCGATGCTCGCCCTGACCCATGGTCAACCCGCTACCCCCACGACCCTCGGTAAGGAATTGGCCGTATTCGCCCATCGACTCGAGCGCATCGCCACACGAGTCGGCGACCAGGCATACTCGGCGAAGTTCAACGGGGCAACCGGCACGTTCTCCGCGCACCTCATCGCTGATGAGAATGCGGATTGGCAGGCTCTCTCTCGTGAATTCGTCTCATCGTTCGGACTCGTTTGGAGCCCGCTCACCACCCAGATCGAAAGTCACGACTGGCAGGTCGAGCTATACCAGGCGGTTGCCCATGGCGGTCGTATCCTGCACAACCTGTGCACCGACGTGTGGAGTTACATCTCCGCCGGGTACCTGCGACAAGTCGCCATCCCCGGCGCTACGGGGTCGTCGACGATGCCGCATAAGGTCAACCCGATCCGCTTCGAGAACGCAGAGGCCAACCTCGAGATCGCGGGCGCGCTGCTCGAGGTTCTCAGCAACACCCTGCCCACTTCGCGATTGCAGCGGGACCTGACCGACTCGACGACCCAGCGCAACATCGGCGTCGCTTTGGGGCACTCTTTAGTCGCTATCGACAACATCCGTCGAGGTCTGCACGAGGTGAGCATCGACAGAGATCGAATGAATGCCGATCTCGATGCTAATTGGGAAGTCCTGGCCGAGGCCGTGCAGACGGTCATTCGTGCCGAAACCTTGGCGGGGCGGTCGGCTATCAAAGACCCCTATCTGCTGTTGAAGGATTTCACTCGCGGCAAGCGCGTCGAGGCTCAGGACTACCGGCGTTTCGTCGAGTCCCTCGAGATCGGGGAGGCCGCGCGATCGCGGCTGCTGCACCTCACACCGGAGAGGTACACCGGCCTCGCTTCGGCCTTGGTCGACCAATTGATTCCCGCCCCCGGACCCGCTCCGGCACCCTGACCAGGCGGGCCGGGCCGGGCCTGGACGGGCCGAGATTTCTACCCGATTGGTCCCGAAGCGTCGCCGGGCCCACGCGTCCGTGTGCCATCGCGGGCGGCGCTGTCGATGTCGGTACCCGTTTTGGCGCCCATGTTTCCATCGGTGTTGGTGTCAGTATCGGGGGCGTCAACCGGGCCGGAGGTCAGGCTCAGCATCGCGAGCCCGAGTATTGACATGATGAAGGCGACTCCCAGGAAGATGAGAGCCAGCACGATCTGTCGGGTTGCGAACAGCACGACCAACCCGGTGAAAAGCGCGAGAACAAGAGAGAGCCCCACCAGTTCCAGCGGCCGGGTCTCGTCGCGCCGCGAGCGTCTCACGATTGCACATCCAGCGATTTCGGGTCGGTTCGAAGAGACAGGGACGCGATCGTGAGAAAGACTCCGAACACCGCCAAGTACGCCCCGAACACTCCCACAACGACCACGGCGGATGTCAGGGTGCGCGCGACGCCATCGGGTCCGGTGAAAGCCTGCGCCAAATCGGGCGGCACCACAAGCACCACGATTGCCAGGAACACGGTGAGTCCCCCAACGAAGAGCCAGTCACCCGCCGACGCATCCATCGCGCCCTTTCGTCGGCTGCGCAATCCCAGATACAGCTCCAGGCCACCCGCAAAAGCCGCGTAGGCGGCGATGAGGAAGACCAGGTAGGCGAGTCCCCCGGTCGGCACGACGAGAGCGGCGACGCCCGCCGCCAATGAGATCACGCCGATTGTCACCAAGATGGCTCGGGCGACGCCGGTGCGAGACCCCCCGGTGCGAGTTGCGATCCACCACCCCACGAGCACGAGCCCCCAGCACACCCCCACGATGCCGAAGGCGAGCAGCCCGAAGGCGGCCGAATGGTTCGGGATAAAAGTTATGGCTCCGGCGACCGCAATCGCGGGAACGGCCCGCGACAGCGGGAGGCCCCAATGCATGTCGGTGGAGGACCCTCGCCTTTCTGACACGGCCGAATCCTTTCCTACGGGGTGCGACTGACGTTGACGGCCTCGAGCCGGCGTCGGTTCCGCGTCGAGACGCGCAATCGCTCATTGCGAAGGCACCCGCACGCGCAGGCACCCCCCGATTCTACGAGCCCGAGGCTGGCCGGCCGGCCCGAGGGCGCACTTACGACCCGGGCGGGAGGTCGACGAACCGCGAGAAGTGACCATGGAAGCCGACGGTGATCGTTCGGGTCGGCCCGTTCCGGTGCTTGGCGATGATGAGGTCGGCTTCACCCGCTCGCGGGTTCTCCGCCTCGTATGCGCTCTCCCGATGCAGCAGAATCACAACATCCGCGTCCTGCTCCAACGAACCGGACTCGCGAAGGTCCGAGAGCGCTGGCTTCTTGTCCGCCCGCTGCTCCGGCCCACGGTTCAGTTGCGAGATTGCGACCACCGGCACCGCCAACTCCTTGGCGAGGAGTTTGAGCGCGCGAGAGAACTCGCTCACCTCCTGCTGCCGCGACTCGACCTTCTTCCCGCTCGTCATCAATTGCAGGTAGTCGATGATCACCATCTTCAAGCCGACACGTTGTTTCAATCGACGGCATTTGGCCCTGATCTCAACCAGGGTCATGTTGGGACTGTCATCGATGAAGAGCGGTGCATCATTGATGCGACCCCGGGTTTGCGCGATGGTCGTCCAGTCGTTCGCGTGCACGGTGCCCTTGCGCATGTGTTGTAGCGGCACCGAGGTCTCGGCCGACAGCAGCCGCATGGCGATTTCGCTCCGACCCATTTCCAACGAGAAGATGATGGTCGGCAAGTCGTTCTTGATCGCGGCGGCACGGGCGAAATCGAGACCCAGGGTCGATTTACCCAGGGCCGGCCTAGCCGCCAGAATGATGAGCTGACCGGGATGCAGGCCGTTGGTCAACTCATCGAGTTCCGCGAATCCGGTGGGTACGCCCACCATCTTCCCGTCCCGGCCCCGGGCGGCCTCGATCTCATCGATCGCCGTGGTCACCGCATCGGTCAGCGGGACGAAGTCCTCGCTTTCCACGCCGCCGGTGACCGCATAGATCTCGGCTTGAGCGTTGTTCACGAGGTCGACGACCTCACCTTCGCTCGCGTACCCCATCTGCACGATCCGGGTACCGGCCTCCACGAGCCGACGTAGTACGGCCTTCTCGGCGACGATGGAGGAGTAATACCCGGCGTTGGCCGCCGTCGGTACAACGGAGGCGAGCGTGTGCAGATACTCGGCGCCCCCCGCCCGCGTCAGCGTTGCCGTCTTCGTGAGCTCGTCGGTGACCGCGATCACATCGGTCGGCTCCCCGCGGGAGTACAGCGTCATGACGGCATCGAAGATGGTCTCGTGCTTGGGAATGTAGAAGTCGATCCCCCGCACGGTCTCGATCACATCGGCTACAGCGTCTTTGCTGAGCAGCATTCCCCCGAGGGCGCTCTGCTCGGCGAGAAGATCGTGGGGGGGCACCCGATCCGCCCGGGATTCGCCGCGATAAGCGGCGTCCGGTGCTGCCGCGCGCGGGTCGGGCGCGAGACCGAGGTGGGCGATCGACACTTGGCCTCCTGATTAGTCGGACGAGTCCGTTCTAGCGCAGGCCGCCGACACCGACGCGCTCACCTCGGGCCCCGGATGGCCAGACCACCTGGTCGGTAAACGATATTGACCGCGGAGTAACTGCCACAATCTGCCCTGTGGATGAGACTGTGGAAAACAAGGCGAACACGCCGAGGATGGATGTGAGCAACTTGTGCACTGGAGTGTGGAAAGCCAGCATAAACGGCGCCGTTTATGCCTCCTGACCAGCTCTTTTCAGCAGAACCGGTTGTAGGCGAAAAGACGATTAGACCACAACTTGAGGGTTTGCTGTAAACCGCGTTCCTGTGTATAAAGCAGTCGGTTTCTCGTGCCTAAACGAAAGACGGCGACAGGCTCTCGCCCGCCGCCGTCTACCCCCAGTACAAGGGCCATTCACTTACCGGCGATCACCCTCAGGGTGATCGTGGCAACAAGATCGTCTCGCAGCCGCACGGTAGCCTCATGATCACCGGTTGCTTTGATCGGGCTGGTGATCTCGATCTTGCGGCGGTCGAGAGCACCCAGACCGGCGGCCGCAACAGCGTCAGCGACATCCGATGCCTTGACGGAACCGAAAAGTCGTCCGCCCTCGCCGGCCTTGACGGAGAGAGTCACCGTGACCGCTTGGAGGCGGGCCTTGAGATCCTGGGCTTCCTCGAGCGTGGCATGTTCCCGCGCGACCCGCGCGGCCTTGATCGATTCGATCTGCTTCTCACCCCCGCGTGTCCACGTGACCGCGAAACCCTGAGGAATCAGAAAATTACGCGCGAAGCCGCTCTTGACGTCAACGACGTCACCGGGCGCACCGAGACCGGTGACTTCATGAGTGAGGATGAGTTTCGACATCCGGATGCCCCTAACGGCCCGAGCCGGCGTATGGCAGCAGTGCCATCTCGCGAGCGTTCTTGACGGCGGTCGCGATCAGGCGTTGTTCCTGCACTGATACGCCCGTGATGCGGCGAGCACGGATCTTTCCTCGCTCCGAGATGAAGCGCCGGAGGGTGGGAACGTCTTTGTAATCGATGACGCCCACACGGATTGCTTTGGCGGGGGCGGCGTTCTTACCGTCCTTGCCTTTCCTGATGGGTTTGCGGCGATCGCCGCTGCTTTTTCCAGCCATTGTCAGATTCCTTTAAGTCTCGGATGAAGTGGGTGAGCGGCTCAGAACGGAGTTTCGTCCGCGTAGTTGCCGGGGGTATTCCAGGCATCTCCGCCACCGGCGGCCGGTGCGCTCGGCGCCCATGGCTCGTCGGAGGAAGCCGGACCGGACTGGCCGCCGCGAGGCGCGCCGCCGGTGACTTCCCTCGAGGATGCCGCTCGCGTGACCTGCGCGGTGGCGTAGCGAAGCGAAGGACCGATCTCATCCACTTCCAGCTCGATGCTCGTACGCTTCTCGCCCTCTTTGGTTTCGTAGGAACGCTGCTTCAGGCGACCGGTTGCAACAACGCGGGAGCCCTTGGTCAACGACCCAGCCACGTGTTCGGCGAATTCTCGCCACACGCTGGCCCGCATGAAGAGTGCTTCGCCGTCTTTCCAATCGTTGCTCGCTCGGTCGAAGTTGCGGGGCGTAGCGGCGATGGTGAAATTGGCAACGGCGAGTCCGTTTTGGGTGTAGCGCAGTTCGGGATCGCTCGTGAGGTTGCCGACCACCGTGATCACGGTCTCACCGGCCATGCTCAGACCTCCTCGGGTGCCGGGCTCGGCGCGACGACCGTCGCAGCCGGGGGGGTCGGGGAAGCACTGCTCGGTGCCGTCCTGCTCGGTGCCGCCTTGCTCGGTGCCGCCTTGCTCGGGGCGGTCGTGCTCGGTGCGGTCGTGCTCGGGGCGGTCGTGCTCGGAGCGTCGGCGGTCGGAGCGTCGGCGGTGGTCGCTGAGGTTGACGCAGCGCTTGGTTCCGGACGACGCTTACGCGCCGCCTTCTCCTCGGCGAGCTTCTTGGCCGCCTCGACCTGGGCGAACCCCTCTTCTGCACGCAGGACCTTCGTGCGCATCACCGCCTCGCTCAACTTCAGCTGCCGGTCGAGCTCGAGAGTCGCACCCGAATTAGCCGTGAAGTTGACAACGGCATAAATGCCCTCGGTCTTCTTATTTATCTCGTAGGCCAACCGGCGGCGGCCCCAGATGTCGACTTTGTCGATACTTCCGCCGTCATTGCGGATGACATTCAGGAACTTGTCGAGGCTCGGTGCCACGGTGCGTTCGTCGATCTCGGGATCGAGGATGACCATGAGTTCGTATTGGTGCGTCACAAACCCACCTCCTTCGGACTAGAACGGTTGCAGGAGATCTGCAACAGGAGGGTGTTGACGGTCGCCGCCACACCCGAAGGGTGCTCGACAACCTCCTAAGCATAGTCAGTGCGATTGCTGCCAGCCAATCATCAACCGCGTGATGCCCACCATGCGCGCAACCTGACTTCGGCATCCGCCGCTTCGAGCGGCCCCTCGTCGAGTCGGAGTTCGAGCAGAAAACGGTACGCCGCGCCCACTTCGGGACCAGGGCCGAGCCCCAGGACCGACATGATCTGCTCGCCGTCGAGATCCGGCCGGATGGCAGCGGCCCCCTCCGCCTCGGAGATGGTTGCGATGCGCTCCTCCAAGTCGTCGTAAGCGAACGACAACTGGTCCGATTTGCGGCGATTGCGTGTCGTCACATCCGCCCGAGTGAGGATGTGCAGCCGCTCGACCAGGGGGCCCGCGTCGCGCGCGTACCGCCGCACCGCGGAATCGCTCCATGCACCGTCGGTGTAGCCGAAGAATCGCAAGTGCAGTTCGATGAGACGCGAAACTGATGCGATCGTTTCGTTGTCGAAACGGAGAGCCTTGAGCCGGCGAAGCGCCATTTTGGCGCCGACCACGTCGTGGTGGTGGAACGTGACGACACCGCCGGGCTCGATCTTGCGAGTGACGGGCTTGCCGATGTCGTGCAGCAATGCGGCCAAGCGGAGCACGAGATCGCCCGGCTCCCCGGGGTGGCGTTGATGCTCCAGTTCGATCGCCTGAGCCAAGACCGTGAGGCTGTGCTCGTAGACATCCTTATGCCGCGCATGCTCATCCCGCTCCAAACGCAACGCTGGAACCTCGGGCAGCACGAGCGCGGCGATTCCGGTGTCGACCAGCAGCCGGATGCCCGGCACGGGGTTGTCGGTGCACAGCAATTTAGCGAGCTCGTCCTGGATGCGCTCAACACTGATCCGCTCGAGTTGCGGGGCGTATTCGATCATGGCCTCGACCGTCGGCTGCGCCACGACGAAGCCGAGCTGAGAACTGAACCGGGCGGCCCGAAGCATCCGCAACGGATCGTCACCGAACGAAACGGAGGCCCGACCGGGAGTTCGGATAGTTCGTGAGAGTAGGTCTTCGAGGCCACCGGCCGGGTCGATCATGACCTCGGCCGGCAAGCGCAACGCCAACGCGTTGATAGTGAAGTCTCGACGCATGAGGTCGGCCTCGAGCGTCGTGCCGAATCGGACCGCGGGTTTTCGGGTGACCCCGTCGTAGGAATCCGCCCGATAGGTCGTGATCTCGACAGACTCTCCGAGGACTCGCGCCGCTATGGTCCCGTAATCACGCCCCACATCCCACCTGGCCTCCGAGACGGGGGTGATGATGGCCTCGATCTGGTCGGGTGTCGCGTCCGTCGTGAAGTCCAGGTCGGTCGCGATGCGGCCCAAAAGACTGTCGCGCACCGGGCCACCCACAAGTGCCAACTCGTGGCCCGCATTATGGAAGGCCGTGGCGATCCGGGAGACAGCACGCGACGAGGCGAGCTCGGACAGGCGTGCGATTCCTTCGGCCACCCCCATGGCCTTAGCTTGTCATAGGGCACCGGCCCGCCCCGTCTGGCTTCCAGCACCCGATGAATAGACTCGGGGGCATGTCGGCCGAGCGAGTTCGCGGGGTCGGCTCGTGTCGTTGAGGGTTGTCTGCGCAGCGTCCGCCCTGCTCCTGGGGCTGTCGACGGGCATCGGCGCCGCGAGCTCTTCGACGGCTGTCGGCTCACCCCTTCCCGGCGGACCGGTGCCCCTCGTGGTCATCGTCCCGCTCATCGTTGGCAGCCCACCCTCCTCCGCGTCCCCCGGCAAAACGTCGAACGGCCTCGTCTCGGGCGCCATTGCCTCCAGCGGTCTCATCGGCCGGGACGCCTTGGCCGATTACACGTCACCCACCGGATTGCTCACCCGCGAACTGGATGCCGTGATCGATCGGCCGGTTACCCTCGGTATCGATCCGATGATCATCGCTTCCATCAGGGTGCTCGGCGGGAGCGCGCCAGCCAGCGCGATCGCCTGGCTGAACCGGCTCGCCAAGGCCACCAATGACACGTTCCCGTTGTCGTACGCGGACGCGGATACGACTCTCATGACCCAATCGGACCCCGCCGCGCTCATTCAGCCGGAGAGCTTCACCTTCGCCCTCGACCCCGCTCTTTTCTCCCCGCCGACTACCGCAGCGCCGGGCCCCACACTCGGCGCCGGAGGTTCGCCCACGCTCGGCGCCGGAACGCTGCCGCCCCTGCCCAAGTCCGCGGATGACGTGCTCGCCTGGCCGTATCGACTGAGCGGGATCGCGTGGCCTCGCGCCGGCACACTCGTCGGCACCGATGTCGCGCGGCTCGCCAGCATCGGTTACACCTCCGTGATCGCCGGTCAAGCCAACCTCGGTGAGTCCAGGCTGGGGCCGGTACAGCGCATGGGAAGTACCGACATCATCGCCGCGTCCGATTCGGTGTCGAACGCGATAGCGGATGCCGCAGCCGCTGGCACCGAGAACGAATGGTCATCGGCTCTGCTCGCCGTGGAACCGGCCGTGCTGGCCGTCTCGACAGCCCGATCGCTAGTGCGTTCCCCCGTCGTCACCGCGCTCGATCGCACAACCGCGGTCACGGCAGAGCGGCTGAGGCAAACGCTCGACTCTCTTGCTGCCGACCCGGCCGTCGTTCTCTCGTCGCTTTCGAGCGTGCTCGATGGTCCGGCTGCCGACAGCGCGGCGGAGGCGGGAGGCGTCACCCTCATCGACGCGCCTCAACCGGCGCAGCGCCTCGGTCTGGCGGCCCGGATGCTCGCCGCCGAGCGGGCGGAGCGGGCATTCGCGGCGATTGGCGGTCAACCGGACTCGATCACCGCGCCGAGGCGGTTGTCCTTGCTGGCGTCGATGGGTCTGACGGTCGATGCCACTACCAGCCCGGCTGGCAGTGCCGACGACGCCTTCACGACCGCCGGTGCGAACTTTCTCGCGCAGTCGGCCGCCCTCATGTCATCGGTGCACCTCGTTCAGAGCGGCACGTTCCTCCTGCTGGCCGACAACAGTCAATTCCTCCCGGTAACCGTCTCCAATGCTTTGAATCAGCGTGTCAGCGTCTACATCACGGTGCGACCCCAGTCCGGACTGCTGGCGGTCGAGGGTGGTCCGGTGTTGCTCGAAGTCGACCCCTCCTCGCAAGCCAAGGCGAACATCCCGGTGCGTTCGCTGTCCAACGGGGCGGTACAGGTGACGGTGACGCTGACGGGAGCCACGGGAACGGCGATCGGTTCCTCTGTTTCGGCCGACGTGAACGTTCAGGCTGGCTGGGAAACACCGGTCGTCGTGGCGATTGCCCTCCTAGTCGTGTTGGTCTTCGTGGTCGGGATCGTTCGCACCATCGTTCGTCGACGGGCGGTGCGGGATGTCTGAACGGGTAGAGCCGACCATCGGCCGAGCCAGTGCCGTTCTCGCCTCGGGCACCATCGTTTCCCGGATCCTCGGTTTCGTGAGTGCCGCTGTGCTCGCCAGCGCTATCGGAATCATCGGAGCGGGCGCCGATACGTTCGCGCTTGCCAATCAGCTGCCGAATAACGTTTACGCGCTCGTGGCCGGTGGCTTGTTGAGCGCGGTGATCGTTCCCCAAATCGTTCGCGCGGGAATGCACGACGACGGCGGGGCTCGTTTCGTGAACAAGCTCGTGACGCTCGGTCTCGTGGTCTTCCTTGCCGTCACTGTCATCGCCACGCTCTGCGCCCCCCTACTCGTGGCCCTGTATTCGGACACCGGTCCGCAGAGCGGCTTCAGCGAACGGGATGTCGCGCTCGCGACTTCCTTCGCGTACTGGTGCCTGCCCCAGGTCTTCTTCTACGCCGTTTACAGCCTCGCCGGAGAGGTGCTCAACGCGCGCGGAGTCTTCGGACCTTTCACCTGGACGCCGGCGGCGAACAACGTGATCGCGATCGGCGGGCTGCTGATCTTCATCGCCCTGTTCGGGCCCGACCCGGCGCACCGTGATTCCGCCACGTGGACCACCCCCCAGGTCGCAGTGCTGGCCGGCAGCGCGACGCTCGGGATCGCGGTGCAGGCGTTTCTGCTCTTCCTGTTCTGGACGCGAGCGGGATTGCGGTTCCGCCCCGACTTTCGATGGCGAGGAGTGGGCCTCCGCGGCGCGGGTGAGTCTGCGGCGTGGGTCTTCGGGATGTTCCTGGTCACCCAGGTTTCCGGGGTGGTCGAGAGCAGGGTGGCCCTATCGGCGTCAGGCGAAGCATCCCTCGGCGTATTGAAATACGCATGGCTCATGTTCATCGTCCCGCACTCAGTGGTCACCGTCTCGATCGTGACCGCCTACTTCACTCGTATGAGTACCCACGCTCGTGACAACCGGTTGCCGGCAGTTCGTGCCGACCTCGAAGCGGCCTTGCGCTCCGTTTTGCTCATTCTGATTTTCTCGGCCATCGGGCTCTCGGTGCTCGCGTACCCCTTCAGTGCCGTTTTCGCGGGCACGTTCAGCGACGTGCAGGCTCTGGCCAGCGTCTACTTGGCCTACCTGGCGGGCCTCGTACCCTTCACGATCTTCTTCGTTCTCTTACGGGTCTATTACGCCATTGACGACACGCGCACCCCGTTCTTCATTCAGATCGCTCAAACGACGCTCTTCGTTGGTGGAGCCCTTCTCATCGGTGCCCTTGTCGAGAGTCGATGGATCGCGGTCGCCCTCGCGTTGCTGCTCTCGTTTGCCGTGACCTTCCAGGCGGTACTCGCGGCCTGGTTCCTGCGTCGGAAACTGGGTCCACTCGGAACGATCGCCGTCGCCAGATCTGCGCTGTGGTTCACGGCGGCGGCGTTGCCGGCCGCGGCTGCAGGGCTCGGCCTCCTGGCGGCTCTGGGCTGGGTGAACGAGGGGTCATTCGCCGTATCGAGCCGCTGGGCGGCACTGGCGATCCTGGCCGTCGTGGGGTTGCTGATGGCCGGGGTGTACGCGGTGGGACTTGCCATCACCCGCAATCCGGAGTTCTTAGCGCTTGCACGACCTGTGCTCAGCCGGATGCGACGGGCTGGGCGCGCGTGAGCCGGCCCCGGACGGAATATCCGCCCGACACCCCTGGTTGCAGACGGAGATGAACATGACTGCAGAAGTAGAGCAAGTGGATGCCACCGACGCGTCGAGCGTGCGAGACGTGATCATCATCGGATCGGGCCCGGCCGGGTACACCGCGGCTATCTACGCCGCGCGCGCCAATCTGGCGCCTCTTCTCATCGCAAGTTCCGTGGAGGCGGGGGGCGACCTGATGAAGACCACCGAGGTCGACAACTACCCGGGCTTCGCCGACGGCATCCAGGGGCCCGAGCTCATGATGCAGATGGAGTCTCAGGCTCGTCGGTTCGGAACGGAAATTGTTCTCGACGACGTGATTTCTCTGGAGTTGGCGTCCGATCCGAAGCGGGTCAGCTTGGGCAACGGTGACGTGCACGAAGCGCGCACCATCATTTTCGCCACCGGTTCGGCCTATCGTCGCCTCGGCCTCGAGGATGAGACTCGCTTGAGCGGGCACGGCGTCTCGTGGTGCGCGACGTGCGACGGATTCTTCTTCCGCAACAAGGTGATCGCCGTGGTCGGCGGTGGGGACTCTGCGATGGAGGAAGCGACCTTCCTCACGCGCTTCGCCAGCAAGGTGTACCTGATCCATCGCGGCCCTGCATTGCGCGCGTCCAAAGCGATGCAGAAACGCGCGTTCGCCGACCCCAAGATCGAGGTGCTGCTCAACACGCGGGTCGAGCGCATCTATGGCGACGACCTCGTCACCGGGATCGGCGTGGTCGGGGTGGATAGCGGTGTCGAGAGCACGATCGACGTCAGTGGCCTGTTCGTGGCCATCGGGGCGGACCCCCGGACGCACCTCATCCACGGGCAGCTCGACCTGAACTCCGACGGCACCGTCGCGGTGGACGGTCGATCGTCACGCACCAGCCTGCCCGGGGTTTTCGCCGCAGGCGACGTGATCGATCCGACATACCGACAGGCGGTCACTGCGGCCGGTTCCGGCACGGTCGCAGCCCTCGACGCTGAGCACTATCTCGCCGCCCTGCCGGTGCACGCCGAGCCAGCTTCGGTCCTCACAGCATCCTGATCCGCACCGCTCAGAATCCACATAAAGTACAGAGGAGAACGTATGTCCAGCACGATGAATGTGACCGATGCAACCTTCGCCGAGGAGGTTCTCAACTCGCCCGACACGATCATGGTGGACTTCTGGGCCGAATGGTGTGGCCCGTGCCGCGCCGTTTCCCCGATCCTCGATGCAATCGCGACCGAACACGCGGACAAGATCAAGATCGTCAAGCTCAATGTGGATGACAACCCGCAGATGGCGATGAAATACCAGATCACCTCGATCCCTGCAATGAAGGTCTTTCGCAACGGCGAAGTGGTCAAGACGGTCATCGGTGCCAAGCCGAAGCCTGCCATCGAAGCGGACCTCGCCGAGTTTCTCGCCTGATCATCCTCGTGGAGTCCCCGCGTCGGTCGCAATCAGAACTGCTACCCGTATCCTCGTAGAGTGATTCTGAAATGTCCGTATCAGCGGGCGAGGCACTCGAAGAGGTGGTCGAATGACCGTCCCCGGCAACAATCTTGACCGGTGGTACGACAGCTACGCAGATCGCACGGCGGGGCTTGCCGCATCCGAGGTCCGTGCTCTTTTCGCCGTCGCCTCCCGACCGGAGGTCGTGTCTCTCGCGGGGGGGATGCCCTTCGTCTCCGCCCTGCCGAAAGAGCTGATCACGGGCGCTTTTGAGCGGGTAATGCGAGACCACGGCCCGACGGCCCTGCAGTACGGCTCCGGTCAGGGCCTACCGTCCTTGCGCGAGCACATCCTCGACGTTATGGCACTCGAGGGAATTCGAGCCGGCGTCGACGATCTCGTGGTGACGACCGGGTCGCAGCACGCCCTGGAATTGGTGACGAAACTGTTCATCAACCCGGGTGACGTGGTGCTCGCCGAGGCGCCGAGCTATGTGACGGCTATCACGGTCTTCAAATCGTTCCAGGCCGAGGTCGCGCACGTCGAGATGGATGACCTGGGCCTGATTCCCGAATCCCTCCGTCAGGCTATTGCGCGCCTGAAATCGGAGTCGAAAACGATCAAGTTCCTCTACACGGTGCCCACGTTCAGCAATCCCGCCGGAGTGACCCTGAGTTGGGAAAGACGGCTCGAGGTTCTGGAGATCGCGCGAGCTAACAACATCCTCGTGCTCGAAGACAATCCCTACGGCCTGCTCTACTTCGGTGAGCGTCCGCCGCACGCGATGCGGTCCGTCGAGGAGGATGGTGTCATCTACCTCGGCACGTTCTCCAAAACGCTCGCTCCGGGCTTCCGAGTCGGCTGGGCACTTGCGCCGCACGCGATTCGGGAGAAGTTGATCCTCGCCAACGAGGCGGCCGTACTATCACCCAGTTCGTTCACCCAGCATGTTGTCGCGGAGTACTTGGGCTCAACGGATTGGCAGGCGCAGATTGCCACCTTCCGCGATGTGTACCGGGAACGGCGAGACGCGATGCTGACAGCTCTCGACGACTACCTACCCGACTTGAGTTGGGCGGTGCCAGCCGGAGGTTTCTATGTCTGGGCAACGCTGCCTCCCAACATCGACTCTCGCTCGATGCTGCCGAGGGCGGTCAAGGAATTGGTCGCCTATACCCCGGGTACGGCGTTCTACGCGGACGGGTCGGGCCGCAACACATTGCGTTTGGCGTTCTGCTATCCGACCCCGGAATACATTCGCGAGGGCATCCGACGCCTGTCGACGGTGATCAACGGAGAGTTGGAACTTCTGACCACGTTCGACCAGACGGGGCCGCTACCGGTCGCCCGCGTAGCCGCATCCATCAGCAACCCGCCTGCCAACCTCGGGTGATGGTAGCCGCAAGACAGGCTCGGGTGCTGGTGCTCGCCGGAGGGATATCGCACGAACGGGATGTTTCGCTCCGCTCGGGTCGCCGAGTGGCCGACAGTTTGATCCAGCAGGGCCTCTCAGTCGAAATTCGTGACCCGGATGCCTCGTTGCTGGGCTATCTACGCAGCGAGCGGCCAGACGTGGTGTGGCCCGCCCTGCACGGTGCCAGCGGTGAGGACGGGTCACTTCGCGGCCTTCTCGATTTCATCGGAATCCCTTATGTCGGCTCGCGCGCCGGGGCCGCTCGATTGGCATGGGACAAACCGACGGCAAAGGTGGTGGTGGGTCGTGCCGGAGTGCTGACGCCCACCTCTATTGCCCTGCCCCGGGATACGTTTCGAGAACTCGGCGCCCACAGCATCCTGGAGCAGATTTCTGAGGAGTTCTCGGGGCCGTTGGTCGTCAAACCAGCGCAGGGCGGATCAGCGCAGGGCGTGAGTATCGTTGAGGATCGTGCGCTGCTTGCGCGGGCGATGGTGGATGCGTACACCTACTGCGACGTCGCGCTCGTCGAGCAGAAGATCGTCGGCACTGAGATTGCGGTCGGGGTCATCGACAGCGGCGGCGGGCCAGTCGCTCTCCCCGCCGTCGAAATCGAACCACGACTCGGGATCTACAGTTTCGAGGCCCGGTACAACGCGGGCGAAACCCGGTTCTTCGTACCGGCGAGGCTGGACGCCGCCGTTGCAGACCGGTCGGCACGGGCCGCTCTTGCTGCACACGAGGCCCTGGGCCTGCGGCATCTGTCCCGGGTTGACCTGATCATCGATCGAATGGGGGCGCCCTGGTTCCTGGAGGCGAACGTGCTGCCCGGCCTCACGGAGACGTCCCTGCTACCCCAGGCCCTGGAGGCAGCCGGACACGATCTGGGCTGGGTGTACGCCGCCCTGGCTCAGGCGGCGATTTCCGAATCGCAACTAGGGCAATAACCGGCCCCGGTCGATACCCACGGTTCACGAGGTGCTACGGAGTGTGGGTCGGTAACGTTCAGCACTCAGCGACTGAAGCCGGGCTCCCCCAGCTCGGCCAGGATGCGGTTGAGGTCGGCGACGGTCGCGAAGTCGATCACCAGTTGCCCCTTGCTCGCGCCGAGCGTCACTTTGACCCTCGTATCAAGTCGATCGGAAAGCCGATCCGCTATCTCATCCAGTTGACCTTGGCGCTTGCCCGCTGCCGGTCGGACCGTCCGAGCGCGCGACTTTTGCGATGCGGCAGCTTCGGCCGCGCGGACCGAGAGATCTTCGTTGACTATCTTGTCGGCCAGCCGCTCCATCGCAGCAGCGTCGCCAGCCGCGAGGATGGCCCGCGCATGGCCCGCGGTAAGCACGCCCGAGGCAACGCGGTTTTGAACCGAAGGCGGTAGCTTCAACAGGCGCAGAGTGTTCGTGATCTGTGGGCGGGAGCGGCCGATGCGGCTCGCCAATTCTTCCTGGGTGATTTCGAAATCCGCTAGCAGCTGCTCGTATGCGGATGCTTCCTCAAGAGCGTTGAGGTCAGCGCGATGCAGGTTCTCCAGCAGGGCATCCCGCAGCATGTTCTCGTCGGCTGTGGTCTTGACGACCGCGGGGATCGTCGCCAGCCCGAGAATGATGCTCGCTCGTAAACGGCGCTCACCCATCACCAACTCGTAGGGTGCGCCCTCCGCTGTGGGATTCGT
>Ga0209100_1001206_pt1 | contig 18421 bp, 15 predicted proteins | sample lystaG_FD_185480 | JGI IMG/M metagenome (GOLD analysis project Ga0209100, IMG submission 185480) | Glacier valley bacterial and archeal communities from Borup Fiord, Nunavut, Canada, to study Microbial Dark Matter (Phase II) -... | ecosystem: Environmental > Aquatic > Freshwater > Ice > Glacier ...
AGGCTTTTCGGTCTATGAAGTGACTTTCATGGAAGGTTGGCGACCTTATGAGTCAGTCAGCGGAGCACTCTCCGCTTTTTACGGTGCGCCGATCGGCATTGAAGCCTATGACGCCGCCAAAGAGCCGACCTTTGCCATATTGGATGAAGCGCGTGACAAAGTACAGCGCAAGCTCGACGCCTTGCATCGTTCTGAACGTGACGAGTCCGAGCGCGAACGCCTGCGCATGAGCGGCGAACTGTTGCTGGCTTATCAGTATCAGATCGTGCCGAAACAAACTACTTTCAGCGCCCAATATGATTACGATCAGCCGCCGCTGGAGATTAAACTCGATCCGACACTTTCCGCGCTGGACAATGCAAAGCGCTATTTTTCCGAGTACGAACACGCTAAACGCGCTATGGCCGAAATCCCTGGCCTGATCCGCACTTCGCAGATCGAACTGGACTATCTGGATCAAATGCGCAGCGATTTGACGCTGGCCGCCAATTGGCCGGAAATGGGCGAAGTGCAGGACGCGCTCGAAAAGAATGGCTATTGGCACGGCCCCAAACCCAGTCGTGCTAAAGGGACTAAGAGCGCTCCGATCCGCGTGATGACCGAGGACGGCACGCTGATTTGGGTGGGACGCAATGCTCGCCAGAACGAAGATGTGACCTTCACCAAAGGTCGCCCCGAAGATTTGTGGATGCACGCGCGCGGAGTGCCCGGCGCACATGTGATCGTCAAGAGTGCCGGACGCGCCATAAAGCCCGCCGATTTGCAGCGCGCCGCGAGTCTGGCCGCCTATTACAGTGCCTCACGCAGCGAAGGGCATGTGCTGGTGGATGTTACGGAGCGCCGCCACGTTCACAAGCTCAAAGGTGGCAAGCCGGGGATGGTCACCTATCGCGGCGAGTCTCCGATCGACGCCACGCCGCGCCCGGAATAGCGCAATCGACTGCAAACGATCCTGCTCAGTGGCACGTCGTGAAGTTGTACTTGTCCGGGTAAAAGCCGCTGATGTGATATTCTGCGATCGCGCCGGTGGCAAGCGTGACGATCTGTATGCTGTTGCCACCACCGAGCAAATTGTCGTGAATTACAACAACATATTTACTATCGGAGGACCATATAAGCGATGGGTGGTCGGAATCTGGGTCAATTTCATCAGGATTGAGTGGAATATCACGCGCGCCGACCATCCCTACGTTCTCAATATGTAGTTTGTCGAGCGTCACGCCGCCTAATGAGCCTGGAATAGTGCTTACGCGCGCGGCCAATGTACCATCCGGCGAAGTCGTTCCCCATACTTTTACTGGACGCCGTTCGCCTGTCTCAACATTCAGCAGCCACGTTTCAGGGTCAATAGGGAGTCCAGTCCGCAGCCACGTTTCAGGGTCAATAAGGAGTCCCTCCCACGGATTTAGCAGCAGCCATTTATCCTTGACCATCCAACTAATTTGCATGTCTTGTAATTGCTCGTTAACAGGGAAATTTCTGCGTGCTTGTGCATCCAATAGTTTTCCATCGGCTGTGCGAACAACGCCTATATAGAACTGATTGCCTTGCGCCCATGTGATAAAAGCATAGTCGTGATCAGGCGTCTGCTGTATATCGTTGAATACCTTGGTTGCTAAAACATCTGTGTGCTTTGTTTTTAGCCGATAAGCAAGAAGATCGCCGCTCATACCATTGCCATCGGTTGAATTATTCATGTAAAACAACGATTGACCATCCGCCAACCAGTAAAGGATCGGAAGATCATCGTCAGGGCCGAATAATTCGGGATGCTTAGCAACCGCATCTGACAGCGCAACAGGTAGTGAGCCATCAACGCTCACCAGATCGACATGAAACCCTTGCTTGCCCGTCCCCGCTACTGTCACATGGAGGCTGTCGGGCGACCATGTGAACATCGGTGGAATTATGGTGTAGCTTGTGAAGTCATTAGCTGGCAAAGCATAAGCAATGTCGGGACTATCCAATGGCATTAAAACAATAGCGGGCATAGCGGCGTTTTGCGTGAGATAAGATAGTATGTGGCCGCGTGGTGACCACTGTACTAAATCTTGACCGTATAAAAAAGCCGGTGAATATTTACTGGGCAGTACGGGTGCGCGCGCGTAAGTGCGTAAAGCCACCAAATGAAGCGTTGGCAGCGACCACACATATAAGTGATAGGTTACGCCATCTGACTCCACCGTGCCGAGTGCCAGATATTTGCTATCCGCCGACCAGTTGTAAAACGTTATTGTCTCATCCGTTGCTATTTTCACCACATAACGCACGGTTATATCTGAATAAGCAGCACTGACAGCTATCGTAGAAAACTTTCTCATCGTATCTGGCATGTAGGCGAGCCATTGACTATCAGGTGACCATACGTACACGGATACTAGCCTGTCATATAGCATGGCACCAAGTTCTCGTCCCTTTTGATAGCTATTCGTAGTCATAGCTGAGCGCATATACAAATTGTATGCGAAATGATCCTTATAAGCCGTGAAACGATCATCTGGCGAGTTTTTCACGCTGTCGCTGAAATCCCATTGAGACTGTTGAGACTGGCTGAGCGGCGGCACTGACAGGCCAATAGTTACGCCGCTGTGCAGATCGATCATGCCGACGTTCAGGAATGGATCGGTCAAGCGCAGGCACGCCGACGCATCGTTTGCGCCATGTCCGATCAGCGCGGCCAGCGTGATCAGCAGCGCCAGCCCGCCGATGGAGCCGATCAGCAAACGTGCGCAGCCGATCCCGTTCGCTGTAGATTGCGTTTGTCGGTTGTTCAAGTTGCCCATGCGTCGATGAGCGTCATTTCCGACCAGTTGAGGCCGACTTTGGCTTCGGTTGCCAGCGGCACATCGAGCGTGGCGGCAGCTTCCATCACCTGCCGAACGAGCGCGGCCACCTTCACGACTTCCGCTTGCGGGACTTCGAGCACCAGTTCATCATGCACTTGCAGGATCAGGCGCGCCGCGTAGCCTTCCGCCTTCAACCGATCGGGCAATAAGATCATGGCGCGCTTGATGATGTCCGCGTTGGTGCCCTGCACTGGCATGTTGATCGCTTCACGTTTGGCGCGCGCCCGTGCCTGACTGGAGGTGCGGTCATTGGCTGAATTTTGCAGCGATGGAAAGTAGCGCCGCCGTCCGAACATCGTTTCAAGATAGCCCTGTTTGGCGGCCAAATCTTCGCTGCCTTGCAAATACTCTTTGACGCCGGGAAGCCGCGCAAAATAGCGAGCGATGAACTCGTTTGCTTCGGCCAATGGCAACCCCGCCTCTTTGGTCAGCCGATACGCGCCCATCCCGTACATCAGGCCAAAATTGACCCGTTTGGCAAGATAGCGCTGATCTTTGGTAACCTGTTCATAGGGGATGCTGTAGACCGCCGCCGCCGTCGCCGTATGAATGTCCTGTCCATGCTCGAACGCGCCCAACATGAACGGATCATGGCTGTAATGCGCCAGGATACGCAGCTCGATCTGACTGTAATCCACGCTCAACAGGTAGCAGCCCTCAGCAGCAATGAACGCCTGCCGCACGCGCCGCCCTTCTTCTGTGCGCGCCGGAATATTTTGCAGGTTAGGGCTTTCGCTGCTCAGCCGCCCGGTGACCGTGCCCGTCTGGTTATAGGTAGTGTGGACGCGCTCGTGTTCATCGACCAACGTTTGCAGCGAATCAACGTAGGTGCTCTTGAGTTTTTCCAGCCCGCGCCATTCCACGATCATCGCCACGACGGGATGCCGATCCTTGAGCGTTTCGAGCGTATCCGCATCCACCGAATAGCCGTGCGTGCTGCGACTCAGGCCGTCAGTCGGCAAATCGAGCGTCTCGAACAAAATTTCATTCAACTGTTTGGGGCTGCCAATATTGAACTCACGGCCTGCCGCCACGTAAATCTGACGCTGCATCGAATCCAGCCGCGCTTCAAACTCCACGCCGAGGTGCGCCAGATACGGCAGATCAAGCCGCACGCCGTTCATATCCATCGTTGCCAGCACCGGAATCAGCGGCATTTCGATCTCGCTGAACACGCGCCACAGCGTCGGCTGCTGCTCGAAACTGGTACGCATCACGCTGACCAGCCCATACGTCACGGCGGCATCGGCGGCAGCATACGGCGCGGCGCGATCCACAGGCACGCGATCCATAGTGAGCTGCCCTTTGCCCTTGCCGATCAATTCAGTGATCGGCGTCATTTCCAGATTGAGCCGAATCCAGGCTTGATCCTTGAGTCCTTTGTTGCGACTGTCCGGGTTCAAAATCCATTCCGCGATCATGCTGTCGAACGTGATCGGCGTTACGTCCAGCCCATAGCGGCGCATCATGATCAAGTCATAAGTGGCGTTGTGCGCCCATTTCTCTTTCGCCGGATCGGTCAACGCGGGTTTGAGTGCGTCGATCACCTGCGCGAGCGGCAGTTGCAAGGGCGCTGTGCCCATCAGCGGGCCTTCCGGTGCAACGTGTCCAACTGGAATGTAATAGCCGGTGCCACTATCCACTGCCAGCGATATGCCGACTAAGCCAGCGCGAATCGGATCAACCGAAGTCGTCTCGGTATCGAACGCGATTGCAGTGGCGCTGTCAAGGGCGCGTACCAGATCAGCCAATGACTCTGGCGTGTTGACGACGATCGTGTTGACCAGATGCTTGACGGGCGTAATGTTGCGCGGCACATCGAACAACGTCATTTGTTGGCCGTTTTGCGCGCCGCTCTGAGCAGGGTTCGGCGTATTGTTTTGCGCAGACGGTGACGCTTGCCCTGTCTGTGTGCTAGTCGGCGTTGAGTGTGAGCCGCCCACGTTCGGCAGCCGATCGATCAACTTGCGAAATTCCAATTGGCGGAACAATTCAGCGACGACATCACGATCAAAATCGCGCGCCACGCATTTTGTCAGATCAAGCGTGATAGGAATATCCGTCTTGATCGCCGCCAATGTTTTGCTCATGAACGCGCTTTCACGTCCGATCGTCAGCTTCTCTTTGACGCTTTTCTTTTGCTCGTCAAGATGATCGTAAATGCCTTTGAGCGTGCCAAACTGCTGCAATAAAGCGGTGGCCGTCTTATCGCCAATGCCCATCACGCCGGGGATATTATCCGACGCATCACCTACCAGCCCTTTGAAATCGGGGATTTGATCAGGACGAATGCCGTACTCAGCGATCACGCGCGCCACGTCGTAGGTTTGGCCGTCGCCAAGCGTTTTGCCGGGCAGCTCGACTTCGGTATGCTCGCTCACAAGCTGCAACAAATCGCGATCGCCCGTCAGGATGTGGATCAGCACGCCGAGCGCTTCCGCCTGCAATGCCGCCGAGCCGATCACGTCGTCGGCTTCCAACCCATCGCGCTCAAGGATCGGGATGTTGAACGCTTGCACCAGTTCGCGAATGCGATCCATCTGCACAAACATATCGCCGTTCATCTTGCTGCGCGTCCCCTTATATTCGGGGTACACCTGATCGCGTCCGCTCAAGCCCTGATCGAACGATACCGCCAGATAATCCGGGCTTTCCGCCAGAATATCGAGCAGCTTCCGCGCAAAGCCGAAGGTGGCGTTGGTGGGTTCGCCGTGTTGGGTGGTGAACTTATCGACGGGCAGCGCGTGATATTGGCGGTAAGCGAGGGCGTGCCCATCGATCAAAACAAGTTTGGGGCGTGCAACAGCGTTCATATTTTCTCTAACTAACTATTTGACTCACTTAAAGGATAAGTACAATGGCGCTTTGGAAGCCCCTCTCCTTTGGGAGAGGGATTAAGGGTGAGGGCTGCGCGTCGTTTTAGCGATCGGCCAGGTTGCTCACGTGATGCAGCAAATCCTCAGCTTTGAACGGCTTTGGCAGAAAGTCCTCGGCCTCGACATCGTGCGCCGTACCTTCGCCATCGCTGGATGCCGTCAGCAGCAATACGGGCGGAAAGGCAGCGTGGCCGAAGCGCAGACGCGCCTTTTCCAAAAACTGCTTGCCATCCATATCAGGCATCATCAGATCAACCACGAACACATTCGGCAAAGGGATCGTATCCAGCTTCTTCAAGCCGTCGCCGCCATTGTTTGCCGAATGGACGACATAGCCTTCTTCTTCAAGCAAGCTGATAATGAGCAGCGATGTTGATGGATCATCCTCAACCACCATGATCGAATAGTCGGATGCTTTTTTGTTGTTTTTGAACAGACGTTTTAGCACTGAAGTAGTCCTTTAGCCTTGATCATTGTCGATAAATTCAAGCGCGGCATCTTCTTCCACATTCCGCGCCATGCTTTCGGCTGTCATCGGCACGGCCAAGCTATCAGGCACGTAACCGTTTGCGCCGTTAACAGGAACAACTGCTGAGCGCCGTCCACGCCCTTCCATGTTGGTTTGGGGTGCGGCGCAGAATGGGCACAGAGTCCATGACAGATCGAGCGTTTCGCCACAATTCGGGCACGACTTTTTGAGCCGCGTGTGGCAATGTGGGCAAAGCTGCCAGCGTGCATCCGAATGACGCCCACAACCGGGGCAAATCGGCTTTTCCTCGATGTTTTGCAGCAATGTTTCTTCTTCAAGCGAGCGTTCGTAGGCTTCGGCCAGTGTTTCGCGCGGGCGCAGCATCACATAGATCAGCAAGCCAAACACATTCAGCACGGCAACCATCAACGCCGCTGCGCCCTGTGCCAGCACATCACGGGAACGGGCGCGCATATCGCGGTACGTCCACAGCACAATTCCTAGCCACAAAGCCGCAATAATTGCACTGGCTGCGGTTACTCCGACGAGTAAAAACTGGCTCAACGTTTGATCCAGCATAGAAACTCCTTGAATTGTGCGGAGTTTAACCTATTTCGAGTGTTTTGGAAATTCTGAAAACAGTGCTATGATGAGCATGTTAGCATTGCCGCCGATTTAACTTGCGGCATGTCTGCGATGGAGGTGTGCCTTGACCGAAGAAAAACAAAAGCGTCTCAACCTCGTTCGTTATGGCGGTGTTGTTATTACCGTCGTCGTCTTCGTTGTGCTTCTCGTCTTTTCATTGCTGCCAATTTCGGCACCATCAACCAACTCAGCAGGTGCGGTCACCATGGTCAGCGTCAATCTGATCGGCTCGACTTTGCCGTACATCATCGGCTTCACGATTTTAGCCGCCGTGCTCTCAGTTGCCGTGTACTTTGGTTATCGTCAGATGTTGATGGGCAGCACCACCGTAACAACCCGCTAGTCACACCCTGAATATCTAAATGGGTTTTTAAGCATTTTTACCCCTACCGGCACGGCTGGCAGGGGTTTTTTATTGATATAGTGTGACTGGGTTAACGGCGGCTGAGTGCCCACTCGCGCGAATAGATATAGCTCACCAGCGCGATCGCCAACACTGCATAAAACGATGTGCTGCCCACCGACAACAACAGCTTGTTAGTTGAAAGCGTCTGGCTGAATAGATCGCGAATGGCGATGATCGTGCCCAAAATTGGCGCAGCATACCAACCCGCTCCGGCGTCTGGTCCGATGCTGAAAATCGAGAGGAGCACCATCGCGGGCAGTGCCAATTGCAACAAGAACAAAAAGCCGTTGCTTTCGCGATAACTGCTGGCGACACTGCAAAAGGCCATGACCAATCCGTTCAGCACGATCACGAATGGGATGAACAGCAGCATCAATATCACGATCAACGATCCCACATCGCGACCACTTTGGGCGAGCACCGTCAGCACTTCCGACGCGCTGATACCTTGCGCTCCGAGCAACTGCGGCCCGGCCTGCGTGATCACCGACAGGAACAAGCCTTCGGCCAGCCACATGCCCATCACCACCAACGACGCGATGAATACTGCCGTCAGCTTGCCGAGCACCATCCCGACGCGGCTGGCAGGCGTTACCAGCAGCGACTCGATCGTTTGCCGCTCTTTTTCGCCCACCGTCGTATCGACAATCAAGCCCAACCCGCCGCCGATCAGCCACGAGGTGAGCGCCAGCGGCAGGAATATCGCGCCCACTCCGGTATTCAGCGCATTTTGCTGTGAAGCAACTGAACTGGAATTTGAGGTCGCTTGCGTTTCTTCCACGGTGATCGGGGATAGCCACGCGCGATCGTGTCCGGCGCTTTGCAACCGTTGATCGACCAGCGTATTGTTGTAGCCCGTGATCTCGCTGCGCACCGCGCCGAGCGCTAACGTAGTCGAGAACGCGCTGTCATGCTGAATCAACGTCATGTGCGCCGCGCCGGTGGTCTCCAGATTGTGCTGAAAGCTGTCCGGGATGATCAGCGTGATGGGTGAAGCGCTAGCGGCTTGCGCGGCATTCGGATCATTCGATTCGGTCACGATCAAGGCATTGCTGCGTTTGAGGCTGGCAAGCAAGCCGGGCGCAGCACCACCATTCACGATGGTCACCGGGAAGCCTTGCGTCACGTAACGCGCCGTTTGCGAGCCGATGAAGATGGCGGCGATCAGCGCGATGGCGGGCAGGATGATCGGTGGTGCGAGCAGCCAGAACAGCGTTTTGCGATCGCGCAACAGTTCGCGCATTTCTTTGGTAAAAACAATTCGGTAGACCGATCCTAGGGTGAGCATAGTGTGTGTTCCTATTATGTGCGCAAATGAGCGATGAATTAGGCGTTAAGTGCTGATGGGCAGCGTAAAATAGAATGTCGTGCCCTGATCGAGCACGCTCTCGAACCACATGCGCCCGCCATGCTTTTCGATGATCGCCTTGGCAATGTAGAGCTTTAAGCCATAACCCATTGTGGTCATCACTTCCATTTGTTCTGATCGCCAATAGGGAATGAACCCGAATTTTTGCTCACTTGGCGCGATGCCAATACCGTTATCCTGGACACTGACGCATACGTAACTTGGATCGGTGCTTAAAATTGTTGCACGAACGGTGATGTGTCCGCCTTCCGGTGTGTACGCAATCGAATTATCAACAATACTTTCGATGACCTGTGTTAATCGGTATTCATCCGCAAAAACAAGTGGCAGTGCATTTGATACCTCTATTTTTAGCACCTGTGATTTTTGTTCTGCAACCGAGATGAAATGGTTGAAAACGTCTTCGATTATTTTGCTTGCATATACAGGTGTCAAGTAAAGCGATAAATGGTTGCATTCTATACCAATTAGATCACGCTGAGTATTAACTATATTCAATATGTGCTCGGCATTGCGAATCATAATGGCTAAAAAAATTGCTTGTTGGTCATTCACTGGACCGGCAAAGCCATTTGCTAAAACTTCTGAGTAGCCGCGTATACTGGATAATGAGGTTAAGATGTCTGACGTCAGCATACTTAAATAGTTGCTCCATCGTGCTTGATAAGCTGTGGAGAGCCATGCTAAATAGCCGCCAAGTCGCTTCTTGATCAAGGGTGGGTGATGCAATTCAGTCAAATAATCATCAATGCCGATCGGTAACCAGTCTTGGATATAGTCAATGTTGGTTGAGACTGCAACGAACAACACTCTATCATTATCATCCCGAAACTTTTTGAGCAAAGGGAATGCTTCATCATTAACGGGTGGCGCTGCGGGATAAATAACAATAGGTGCTTGTTCACTTCCAATAAATGCAGATACCTGTTCATCATTGGCGGCAACAGCAACCGTAAAGCCAAGGCTCTCGATCGTTTGTGCAAAGGTAGCGGCATCAACAGCCGGATCGAGCAACAGCAAAATGATCGGTTTGAGCCACATAATCCGCTCCGTTTAGCTTTCCTATTTGCGTTCGGCTTCGGCTTCGCGCAGAGCTTCGTCCATCAGCGCGCGCTCACCGATGATCCGCACGAACGCCGTTTCCAGATCGTTCGACGCGGTGCTTTGCGCTAGCTCGGCAGGCGTGCCGCTCGCCATGATCGTGCCGCGATGAATGATCCCGACCTGATCGCACAGCCGCTCGACTTCATCCATCAGGTGTGTTGACAGGATCACGCAGCGCCCATCGTTTTTCAGGCGGTGGATCAAATCGCGAATGGCGCGCGTGCTGACCACATCCAGCGCGGCGGTCGGCTCGTCCAGGATCACGTTGGGCGGGTCATGTACTAGCGCCATCGCGATCACCACTTTACGAGTCATGCCCCGGCTGAAGCCATCCGTGCGGCGATTGATGAAGCTCTCCATGCCGAGTTCGTCGGTCAGCGCGTCGATCCGTTTTTCCAGCGGCGTCCCGCGCAAGCCGTGCAAGTTGCCGATGTAGCGCAGACATTCGCGAGCGGTCAGGTGCTTGTACAGTCCGGCGTTCTCGACTAACACGCCTAAATTAGCGCGTACCTGTGCTTTTTGGTGGCGAATATCATAACCGCCGACGGTCGCCGTGCCCTGATTAGGCTCAAGCATCGTCGAGATAATGCGCAAGGTAGTCGTTTTGCCCGCGCCATTCGGTCCGAGCAAGCCGTACACCTGACCATCGGCGGCATCGAACGTAATATCGGACACGGCCTGAAATTTATTGAAGCGTTTGGCGAGATGTTCTACGTGGATCATCGATTGGCCTGTGTATGTCGGCTGATGCGATCGATTATAAAGCGTTTGCAGCTTTCGTCCAATGCTCAGAAAGGTTTACACAACCTCTAAGATTGGGAAATACACTGTTTACATGTTGCTCCGATAATGAAGGTCATAAGCTCGAATGAACGAGCTGAGCAAGACAACACAGGAATATACAACATGCAGAACAAATTGGGTTTCAAAGTGATGGGCGTCGCCCTTGCCACCGTGATCGCGTTGGGATTATTCGGCAGCGCCAGCAGTGCCAATGCCGCCGTTGACACGCAAGCCGCCACGCCCGCAGCAACCGCACCCGCCACCACCAAGGGTATACATCTGGACAAGCTGGTTTGGGATGCGCTGGTCGACTCATCCCTCAAGGCAACTGGCCTGACCAAAAAGCAGTTGCGCGATGCGATCACCGATGACAAGTCGCTGGCCGATGTGCTGCGCGGTCTGGGTGATAACGTGACCGCCATTGAAGATGCGGCCAAAGCAAGCGTCCGTTCGCATATCGATCAATTGGTGGCCGATGGTACATTGACTCGTGCGCGCGCTGATAAGCTGCTCAAGCGCCTGGACATGCTGTCCGACAAGTTGATCAATCGCAAGGGTTGGGGTCACCACAAAGGCACGCCCACTCCACAGCCTACGCTGCAAGTGACGCCTACTGGCACTCCAAGCATACAGTAAAACGTATCGCTGCTAACTGAATACCTTTCAAGGGCGATCCAGTGTGACTCGCCCTTTTTGTTTCTGATCCTAATTCTTGTTGGACATTCAACCCGGTTTCATCACGCGTGCGGTACAATAGTGCGCTTGCACATCAGCATACGCATAGCATAACGGGGAAATGCGGCTTTATTGGCTGCACAAAGCGATGAATCCAACGACTCGCACATCTGAGCGCAATTCGGATAAGCTGTTATTTACGCCGGGGCCGCTCACTACCAGCGCAACGGTGAAGGCGGCTATGCTGCGCGATCTCGGCTCGCGCGATTATGAGTTCATCGCGACAGTACGCGCGATCCGCCAAAAGCTGCTGGCAATCGGCGGCCAACCGGATGAGTCGCTGTATACGACAATCTTGCTGCCCGGCAGCGGGACGTATGGCGTTGAGGCGGCGCTGTCATCCATTGTGCCAGCGAACGGGCGGCTGCTCTTAATCGTGAATGGCGCTTACGGCAAGCGCATGATGAAGATCGCCGCCGTCCACAAGATCGAGACGCAGGTGCTCAGTTACGCTGAAAATGTCATCCCTGATCTGAGCGCAATCGAGGCGGCATTGGCAGCAGATAACACGATCACGACGGTAGCCGTGGTTCACTGCGAAACGACGACGGGCATTTTGAACCCGATTGCGGCTATTGGCGCGCTGGTAAAAAGCTTTGGGCAAACGTACATCGTTGACGCCATGAGCAGCTTTGGCGCGATCCCGATCGATTTGGCAGCCTGTCACATTGATTACCTGATTTCCTCGTCTAACAAATGTATCGAAGGCGTGCCGGGCTTCTCGTTTACCTTGGCGCGCAAAGACGGATTGATCGCCGCTGAAGGTCACGCGCGCAGTTTGAGCCTTGATTTGGTGGCACAGTGGCGCGAACTGGACGCAAGCGGCCAATTTCGGTTCACGCCGCCAACGCACACGCTGCTCGCCTTTCATCAGGCATTACTCGAATTGGAAGCCGAAGGCGGCGTTGATGGGCGTGCTGCCCGTTATAAAGCCAATCACGATGTGCTGATGTATGGGATGCAGGCGATGGGTTTCCGCGCCTATTTAGCGCCGGACGTAAGTAGTTACATCATCAGCACCGTCTATTATCCAACGCATCCAAATTTCAGCTTTGAGCGTTTTTATCAGACGCTCAACGAAAAAGGCTATGTGATTTATCCGGGCAAGCTCGGCGAGGTCGATTGTTTCCGCATCGGCAATATCGGGCGCTTGTATCCAGCCGATCTGGAAGGGCTGTTAGCCGCCGTGCAAGAGACGCTTCATGTGATGCAAATTCCACAGCTTGGCCTAGAGGCTAGATAATATGGCGATGAACTTCATTTTTAGGCGCGCTTATCGTGGACAGTTACAAGGCGTTGTACTGGATTGGTCGGGTACTACCGTCGATTACGGCTGTTATGCGCCAGCGATCGTATTTTTGGATGTGTTCAAGGCGCAAGGTGTGCCGATCACGATCAGCGAAGCGCGCGCGCCGATGGGTACTTACAAGCGCGATCATATCCGCACCGTAACGCAGATGCCGGACGTGGCCGCGCGTTGGCAGCAAGTGCATGGCCGTTTGCCCGATGACAACGATGTGCAAGCGATGTTTGATGCCTTCATCCCCCAACAAATCGACGTGATCGCCGCCTATGCCGATCTGATTCCAGGCGTGCTGGAAACCGTCGCTGAGTTTCGCGATCGGGGCTTGAAAGTTGGCTCCTGTACGGGCTACACGCGCGAGATGATGGCCGTACTGCTGCCCGAAGTGCGCAAGCGTGGCTATGAACCGGACGCGTTGGTATGTCCTGATGAAGTGGCCGGTGGCCGTCCAGCGCCCTGGATGTGTTATCAGAACGCAATGCGTTTGGGCATTTACCCGATGGAAGCGCTGGTCAAGATCGGGGATACTTTGGCGGACATTGGCGAAGGGCTGAACGCGGGCATGTGGACGATCGGGCTTGCCAAGACGGGCAACGAGATCGGCCTGAACGAGCAGGAAATCGCGGCGCTCGCTCCGGCGGAACTCAAACGGCGGCTTGCTAATGTGTATCAGGCGATGGAACATGCGGGCGCGCATTATGTCGTGGACAGTCTGGCGGATGTGCCGCCGCTGCTCGACCTGATCGCGGATCGCTTGTCACACGGTGATAAACCTTAAAGTGAAAGATAGCAGGATATTCGATGAGCAAAGCAACAGTCGAAACGATTAAAATTGAAAGCCACGGATTGCGCGGCTTATTGGCTGAAGAACTTGCCAATGGCGACGCCTTTTTGAGCGATGCCGGAAAAACGCTGATCAAGTTCCACGGTTCGTATCAGCAGGAAGATCGCGACTTACGCAAAAGTGGCGACAAACATTATCAGTTCATGATCCGCTCGAAACTCCCCGGCGGACGCATGAGCGCGGTGCAATATCTGGTGCATGATGCGATCGCGTCGGATTATGCCAACGAAACGCTGCGCATCACGACGCGCCAGGGCTTTCAGTTTCACGGCGTGATCAAAGGCGATTTGCCAAGCACGATTCGCGATCTGAACGGCGCATTGGTGACCACCTTTGGCGCGTGCGGCGATGTGGTGCGCAACGTGATGTGCTGCCCCGCCCCGACTTCCGATCCGCAGCGGCTCGCAGTGCAGGCATTCGCCTCAAAACTGAGCGACGAACTGCTGCCGCATACCAAAGCCTATCACCAAATCTGGATCGACGGCGAGTCCATCATTGACGATGAAGCCGAACCGCTGTACGGTCACACGTATTTGCCGCGTAAATTCAAAGTCGGCATTGCCTTTCCGGGTGATAACTGCGTCGATATTTATACGCACGATGTTGGGTTGGTCGCGCTGTTCGATGAGCAGGGTACGCTGAGCGGTTTCAACGTTTTGGCGGGCGGCGGCATGGGCATGACGCACAACGACGAGGACACCTTCCCCCGATTGGCCGACCCGATCGCCTTTGTCACGCCCGATCAAGCCGCCGAAACGGTCAAAGGGATCGTGACCATTCATCGCGACTTTGGCGATCGCACCGATCGTAAGCACGCGCGTCTGAAATACCTTGTCAATGAATGGGGCGTCGCACGTTTCCGCGAAACGTTGCAGCAGCGCGTTCCGTTCGCGCTTGGCGATCCGCGTCCTATGCCCGACTTCCAGAATGAAGATCATTTAGGCTGGCATGACCAGGGTGACGGCAAATTATTCATTGGCTTGCCGATCGACAGCGGACGCATTGCCGATCGTGAGGAGCAGCGCTTGCGAACGGGTCTGCGGACGATCATCGAACGCTTCAATTTGATTGTGCATTTGACCGCTCAGCAGAACCTCTTGCTCGGCAATATTGATCCAGCCGACAAACCCGCCATCGAAACGCTTTTGGCAGAGCATCACATTCTGACCATTGAACAAATCTCCGGCGTTCGGCGTAATGGGCTGGCGTGCCCGGCGCTGCCCACCTGCTCATTGGCAATCACCGAAGCCGAGCGCGTCATGCCCAAAGTGGTCGTACAGTTCGAGACGCTATTGAGCACGCTCGGCATCCCGGACGAGCCGATCACGATCCGCATGACGGGCTGCCCAAATGGCTGTGCACGTCCGTACATGGCCGAAATCGGTCTGGTAGGTCGTTCGCTGAATAAGTACACGATCTTTTTGGGTGGCAGCGCGGTTGGCATACGCTTAGCCGAGCCGTTCCTCGATCTGGTACCGCTCAACGATATTGCGCCAACGTTACAACCTGTGATCGCTTACTTTCGCGATCAGCGACAGGCAGCGGAGTCGTTCGGTGACTTTTGCGCGCGCGTCGGGCTGCCGACTTTGCGCGGAATCGTTGCAAGTGAGGCGAATGAGGCCGTGAACGGTGACTAGCGCAGCGCCTGTTGAACCTACCAACGGATTAGCCAACGGCACGCCCAAAATAGCACCCAAAACGGCGATCGTGTTAGCCGGACATGGCTCGCACATCACCGCAGCGACGGCGGGCGTCGTCTGGAATCAAGTCGATATATTGCGCAAGATGGGTGTGGCGGATGAAGTGACGGCGGCCTTCTGGAAGGAGTCGCCGTCCTTTCATGAGGTGCTCAAAACGTTAAGCGCCACGGACATTACAATCGTGCCGATGTTCACGGCGCACGGTTATTTTACACAAATGGTGATCCCCGCCGAAATGGGTCTGCATGGCGCGCTCACTATGCGCGATGGACGCACGATCCGCTATACGCGCACGTTGGGCGATCACCCGCACATCGCGGACATTGTGCAGGCGCACGTGCGGCAAGCGATCGGGGAAGCGTCGGCGGATCAAGTGGCCGTGGCGATCCTGGGACACAGCACCAAACGCAACCCTGAAAGCCGCAAAGCGACTGAAGCGCAGGTTGCGCACGTTCAGGCAGCGGGCTTAGCGAGTGAAGTGATCGCGCTGTTTTTGGATGATACGCCCGGCATCGAGCAGGTCTACGAACTGACCAGTGCGCCGATCATCGTGGCTGTGCCGTATTTTCTAGCGCCCGGCTCGCACGCAACGATCGACGTACCGGCACGGTTGGGCTTGCCAGTGGGCACAACGCGCGGTGATATTCAGGGTCGCACCGTGATCTACACCGCGCCTGTTGGCGAAGATGCGCTGATCACGCAAATGATCCTTGATCTGGCGCGCGAGGCAGGATCGCCTTTACACGAGGCGCGATCGGGCGGTTCGCCGTGGCAGGGCTTCCCGATGGTAGGTCGCGCTGAATTGTGGCAGGCCGTGCGCGCCGCCAAAACGCTCACGTTCGGACAGCTTGAATTGACGCCGTTTGAAGTGCATCCGCTGCTCACAGTATCCGCAAACTCAGCACTAGACAGCAGCACTCCCGGTCAATGTTTGCCGACGCCTGGCGCGCTGCGCAAACACGTTCGCAGTGAACCCTTGCGCCCGCTGGCAACCTCCGATGATCTGCTGAATGGCTGGTATTCGGCAGTCAATTCGCCCGATCAACTGCACGCCATTGTCGAAACGGTATACCCCGGCTTAGTTGCGGATTGGGCAGCGGCGGCGCAAAATACCTTTGTCACGAATAGTCTGGAAACCGTCGCCGCGCGCCAAAGTGGGATGTATCGCGAATTGGCGGCGCTCACTCCTACACAGCGCGCCGAAGTTGTGGATCGCGTTTGCGGGCATTGTGTACGTCACCCAAGCTGGTTTGATGGTCAAGTGGGCGCGCTGCCCTGTGCTGAACCGTGCAATGTCTGGCTGAGCACAGCTCTGAGCTTACTGGAAAACACCGATGAGTCGTTAAGTCCCGTGAGTTCAGTTGAGACTGAGCAGCCATGATCGGCACGGTTTATTTAGTCGGCGCGGGGCCGGGTGACCCGGAACTGATCACAGTGCGCGGGCTGCATCTGCTGCAATGCGCCGATGTGGTGCTGTACGATCGGTTGATCGCGCCGGAACTGCTCTCACACGCACGTGCCGATGCCGAGCTGATCGATGTTGGCAAAATGCCCTATATGCGCCAGAAGCGCGATCAAAATGCGATCAACGCGCTGCTGATCGAAAAGGCGCGCACAAATCAATCGGTGGTGCGGCTGAAAGGCGGCGATCCATTTGTATTCGGGCGTGGTGGCGAAGAAGCGTTAGCCTGTGAAGCGGCGGGCGTACCCTTCGTGATCGTACCGGGCGTGTCCAGCGCGATCGCCGTACCTGCCTATGCCGGAATTCCGGTCACGCATCGCGATTACAATGCTGCCTTCACTGTCTTTGCCGGACATGAAGACCCCAACAAAGACGAGTCCTTGATCGATTACGAAGCATTGGCTTGTGCGGCACGGATCGGGACACTGGTACTGCTGATGGGCGTGGTAAATTTGCCGCATATCGTGGCGTGTTTGATCGCAGCCGGACTTGCAGCCGATACGCCCGCCGCCTGTATCGAACGTGGCACTTTTGCCGATCAACGCGTTGTCGAAAGTCGGCTGGAGGCGCTGCCTGAATGTGTGCGCGCAGCAGGTATTCATGCGCCCGCAACAACCGTCATTGGTCAGGTGGTGAACTTACGCGCGATGGGTTTGCGCTGGTTTGCTGAAAGCGATCGCTGAACTTCAGCGCTTAATCGTCGTCAGCGTCACCGTCCGCTTCATCAGGTGCATAAAATGGGGTGCTGGTATCAGGCAGCGGCTCTGTGCCATCTTGCACATCGTTTGGATCGGTGATGATTTCTATTATCGGGTTCGACGACTCCGCCGCTGGATTAGCGAGTTGTTGAGCTTCATCAAGCGCTGTATGCAGGCCAAAGCTGACCCCTTGCCAATAGTTAGGCGGCGACCCGTCACCATGCTCTGCGCGTTCCGCAGCATCAGCGGCAAGCCGTGCCAATCGGCGGATCAATGTTTCTATTTGCGAATCAGCCATAAGGAAAGTGCTCTCTTTTATCGAAACACACCGTAAAACCCCTGCCTTTAGACATGGGGATATAAGGTGTAGACTGGGATTTGCTTTTTTCGAGTTGAACGTATACTATCCAATAACGATGCTAAACATAGTCGAAACACACAAAAATTACAAATACCGTTTGTACCGTTGCGACAAGAAAGATCGCAAGCTGCGGCACAAGCTATTTGTGGCATCGCTCATCTGGAATCACTTGGTTGCTTTACAGCGGCGTTACTATCGGCTGACAGGCCAGTACATTGCATTGCTGACGATGAACAAGCATGTTCTGAAGCTGCGTCGAAGCAGTAAGTTCAAGTTGTGGAAAAAACTGCATTCGCAATGCTGTCAGGATGTGTGCAAGCGTTTAGACGATGGCTACCAGCGTTTTTTCAAGAAGCTGGCGAAAGGCCGTCCCAAATTCAGGAAAGCGCGAAAATATAGCTCGTTCACGTTTCCACAATCGGGCTATACCGTGAAAGATAATACCGTCTCGATTGATGGCAGCGTGTACAAGTTCGTGAAACACCGTGAAATGGGCGGCATGGTCAAAACACTGACCATTAAGCGCGACAAGGTAGGGCGGTTGTGGTTGGTGTTCAGTGTCATCGAGACGATAGCAGTGGGCGAGGCCAGCACGGGTGAAAGCGGCGGCTTCGACTTCGGCTTGAAAACGTTTCTGGTTGATGACAGCGCGAAACGCTACCCCAATCCGCTCTATTTCACGCAGGATCTTCGCAAAACACGGCAGTTGAACAAAGTGCTGTCGCGCAAGGTGCCGGGTTCAAAACACCACAAACGGGCACGCCGTGATTTGGCTAAGCATCATACGCATATCGCCAACAAACGTCGTGATCATCAGTTC
>Ga0209100_1001207_pt1 | contig 18420 bp, 16 predicted proteins | sample lystaG_FD_185480 | JGI IMG/M metagenome (GOLD analysis project Ga0209100, IMG submission 185480) | Glacier valley bacterial and archeal communities from Borup Fiord, Nunavut, Canada, to study Microbial Dark Matter (Phase II) -... | ecosystem: Environmental > Aquatic > Freshwater > Ice > Glacier ...
CCCGGCGGGCATCTGAACGATCGACAGCAGGGAATCGAGTCCGTCGAGTTGTGCCAGGGCGACGGGGACGCCGATCACCGGAAGCGTGGTGACGGCGGCGAGCATCCCGGGCAGGTGCGCGGCACCGCCAGCACCGGCGATGATCACTCGGATGCCCCGGCCCGCAGCATCGCGCCCGAAGGAGATCATCTTCTCGGGGGTTCGATGAGCCGAGACGACCTCGACCTCGTGGCCCACACCGAACTCGGCAAGAGCGGCGGCGGCGTCTTGCATGACGGTCCAGTCGGAATCCGATCCCATGACGACGGCGACAACTGGCCGCACAGAAGGCGAAGGATCGGACATAGCGATCAGCCTAAAGGTCAGTTCTGGTAATGCTCTGCAGCGGCACGCGCCTGGAAGACCACCTGGTCGAGGTCGTCGCCACCGGCCGTGACGTGGCCGACTTTGCGCCCCGGGCGCGGCGACTTGCCGTAGTTGTGCACCTTCACCGACGGCTCGTCGGTGAAGGCGTGCGGGTAGCGATCAACGAGGTCCCCGGTCGTCGGCCCCCCCAAGATGTTCACCATCACCGACCACTCGTCTCTGCATCCGGTGGCTCCCAGCGGCAGGTCGAGCACGGCCCTGAGGTGCTGCTCGAACTGATTGGTGGTCGATCCGTCGATCGTCCAGTGCCCGGTGTTGTGCGGGCGCATCGCGAGCTCGTTGATGAGCAGTCGCTCGTCGGTGGTCTCGAACAGCTCGACCGCGAGGACGCCGGTGACCCCGAGGTTCTCGGCCACGGATCGGGCGATCTCCTCCGCGACATCCGCCAGCCGGCCGCGAGAGGAGGGCGCTGGGGCGATGACTTCGGCGCAGACGCCGTCGCGCTGGATGCTCTCCACCACCGGCCAGCAGGCCACCTCCCCTGACGGGCGGCGCGCGACGGACTGGGCGAGTTCACGCCGAAAGTGCACCAGCTCTTCGGCGAGGAGCGGATGCCCGAGCGCCAGCCAGTCGGCGGCCTCGGCCGCGGCACGCACCACACGCACCCCTTTGCCGTCGTATCCACCGGTGGCGGTCTTCACGACGGCTCGGCCGCTGTGATCGGCCAGAAATTCGGCGAGCTGCGCCTCGTTCTCAACGCGCGCCCAGTCGGGAACGGGCAGGCCGAGCGCCGAGAGTCGCTCGCGCATGAGGAGCTTGTCCTGCGCGTAGAGCAGGGCGGTGGGGCCGGGACGAACGGCGATGCCACTGTCGACGAGGGCACTAAGCACCTCCTGCGGCACATGCTCGTGGTCGAAGGTGACGACATCCACCGTGCGGGCGAAGGGAAGGACATCCGCGACATCGCGGAAGTCTCCGAGTGTCGTCACCGCCATCGACGCCGATTCGCCCGCCGTTTCGGCGAAGACGCTCAGCTCGATGCCGAGATTCACCGCCGCGGGGATCATCATGCGCGCGAGTTGTCCACCACCGATCACACCTACCCGAAGAGTCACGCTGCCAGCCTACTTTCGGATAAGGATCGGTGTAGCCGGTTATGATTCACCAGGTCGCCATCCGGTACCGCAAGCCGTCCGACATCAAAGGGAGCGCCGTGCCCTCCCGCTTCGTCACCCTGGCCCGGCTGCTGTACGAGAAACTGCTGCGCTACGTGCTCAAATTCGGCATGGTCGGCCTGGCCGGCTATTTCGTCGACGTTGGGTTGTTCAATGCCCTGCGGCTCGGCGTCTTCGGCGATGGCCACTTCTTCCAGGGACCGATCGGCGCGAAGATCGTCTCAGCCGGCATCGCGACCGTCGTGACCTGGTTCGGAAACCGGTATTGGACCTTCCGCGAACACCGACGCAAGAACTACCTGCTCGAGCTCGCCGAATTCAGCGCGGTCTCAGTCGGTGGGATCCTCATCGGACTCGGATGCCTGTGGGTCTCGCACTACCTGCTCGGCTTCACCTCGCTGCTCGCCGACAATGTCTCCTCGAACCTCGTTGGACTCGTTCTCGGAACGTCGTTCCGATTCCTGCTTTACCGCTTCTGGGTCTACGGTCACCATCGCGCCGACGGTCTGACTGCGCGTGAACACAAGGCCGAAGCAGCCCGAATGGCGCTCTTCGAAGACGAACAGAGCGCGAGCGAAGCCGCCGCAAAAGGCTAGCGAGTACCCCAGGCGGTCGTCTCATCCCGGTTCGCCGGTCGTTGGCCCGGCTGTGCTGGGCGCGATGCCTCGGCCTGGCGCCGCGCCGCTATCGGGTTGAGGCTCCTCTCCATGAGGTCGTGGAGCGCGGCCTGCACGAGATCGGCGCCCGGCACATCCCGCAGGACAACCGGCTGGTCCAGCCCCGTGTTGATGAGGACGTTACCGCTGCGAAACAGGCTCTGCAGGCCGTTCTGGCGCACCGTCACGTCGTAGCCGCGGCTGTGAAGGAGTTCCTGCCGGATTCTCACGAAGAAGCCGGTGCGCAGGATGATTCGGCGAGTGGTGATCACGTAGCGCTTGCCGAGCCACGCCACGAGCGGGAGCAGCCAGAGCAGCACAACCACCAGCGCGGCACCGGCCAGCAGCGCGATGTTCTGCCAGGACTCAGAGAAGCTTCCCTGGAAGTAACCGACGACGGCCGCGACCGCGATGAGCAGCACGCTCGGCCAGAACAGTGCGCGGCCGTGCGGCCTCAGCCGGGCCACCACCCGCTCGGTGTCCTGTGTGTCGCTCATGACCTATTCATACCGCAGATGGGTCACGTCTCCGGCGGCGACAGCCACTACTCGACCATCCGATGATTTCTTCACCGACAGCCGCCCGCTGGCATCGATGCCGATTGCGGCACCGAGGAGTTCGTCTCCCCCGGGCAGCAGAACGCGTACCTGGCTCCCGAGTGTGCTGCACAGTTGCCGGAGCTGCTCACCGACCCCGCTCGACTCCGGATCGGCGCCGAACCGCAGGAACTCGGTGTAGATCCGACCAAGCTCCGTGAGGTAGCCGGCGAGCGCGCGGTCGGCGAGCTCAGCACCGAAAAGAATCGGATCGTTGAGGGCGAGGGATGTCGAGGTCGACGTGGGCAGGTCTGCCTGGGCGATCGTGAGGTTGAGTCCGGCGCCGATCACCACGGCACGCCCGCCTGGAAGCAGTTCGGCGAGCAGCCCCGACACTTTTCGACCGTCGATCTGCACGTCATTGGGCCACTTGAGCCGCACGGAGTGCATCGGAACGAGCGGCGCGACCGCATTCGTCATTGCGATGCCCGCGATGAGCGGCAACCAGCCGTAGTGCTCGACCTCCAGGGGCTCCCCGGCTGGCAGGCGGGGACGGAGCAGCACCGAGATCGCGAGAGTCTGGCCCGGTGGCGCCACCCAGACCCGACCGAGGCGACCGCGGCCGTCGGTCTGGCTGCCCGTCACGATCACCGAGAAGTCGGGCCAGTTCTCGGCGTCGGCACCGGATGCCCGGGCCACGAGCTCGGTGTTGGTCGAGCCGCACTCGTCGAGGATCTCCAAGCGGGCGGCTACTGCGGCGCTGAGCGGAAGCTGCATCCCCCAAGGGTACGGGCACCATACGCGAGCTTTGTAGCAATCCGCCACCGGGCCGAGGGGAACGCCGACGGTAAAGTGAACGCGTGACTGCTGACCAGAACGCCACGAATGACCTGTACACGACCGCGGGCAAGCTCGCCGACCTGAAAGTGCGCTATCACGAAGCCGTGACAGCGAGCGGCGAAGCGGCCATCGAGAAGCAGCACTCCAAAGGCAAAAAGACCGCTCGGGAGCGCATCGAACAGCTGCTCGACCATGGATCCTTCGTCGAGCTCGACGAGTTCGTGCGCCACCGCACCCACGCCTTCGGCATGGAGAAGAAGCGGCCTTACGGCGATGCCGTCGTTACCGGAACCGGCACCATTCACGGCCGTCAGGTCGCGGTGTACAGCCAGGACTTCACCATCTTCGGCGGCTCGCTCGGCGAGGTCGCCGGCGAGAAGATCATCAAGGTGATGGACCTTGCCCTCAAGACAGGCGTTCCCATCATCGGCATGCTCGACTCCGGCGGAGCCCGCATCCAGGAGGGCGTCGTCGCACTGGGCAAGTACGGAGAAATCTTCCGCCGCAACACCGCCGCCTCGGGGGTCATCCCACAGATCTCAATCATCATGGGGCCGGCGGCGGGAGGTGCGGTGTATTCCCCCGCGCTCACCGACTTTGTGATCATGGTCGACAAGACCAGCCAGATGTTCGTCACGGGACCCGACGTGATCAAGACCGTCACCGGTGAAGACGTGGGCATGGAAGAACTCGGCGGAGCCCTCACCCACAACAAGATCTCGGGCGTCGCGCACTGGCTGGCGAGCGACGAGGACGACGCGCTCGACTACGCCCGCACGCTGCTCAGCTTCCTGCCCGACAACAACCTGGCCGAGCATCCGGTGTACGAGAGCAATGTCGAGCTCGAGACGACGGATGCGGACCGCAAACTCAACACGCTGATCCCCGACAGCACGAACCAGCCGTACGACATGAAGACGGTCATCGAACACATCGTCGACAACGGCGACTTTCTTGAAACCCAGCCGCTGTTCGCCCCCAACATCGTCGTCGGCTTCGGCCGGATCGAGGGTAGGGCAGTGGGAGTCGTGGCCAACCAGCCGAACGCGATGGCCGGCACCCTCAACATCGAAGCCGGTGAGAAGGCCAGCCGGTTCGTGCGCTTCTGCGATGCATTCTCGATTCCGATCCTGACACTCGTAGACGTGCCAGGGTATCTGCCCGGCACCGACCAGGAATGGACCGGAGTCATCCGTCGTGGCGCGAAGCTGCTCTACGCCTATGCCGAGGCGACCGTGCCACTGGTGACCGTCATCACCCGCAAGGCCTACGGCGGGGCCTACATCGTCATGGGCTCCAAGCAACTCGGGGCCGACCTCAACTACGCCTGGCCCACCGCAGAGATCGCGGTCATGGGCGGGCAGGGCGCCGTGAACATCCTCTATCGCAACGAGATCAAGGCGGCCGAAGCGGCGGGAGAGGATGTCGCGGCGGTGCGCACGAAGCTCGCGAATGAGTACACCTACAACGTGGCATCCCCGTTTCTCGCGGCGGAGCGCGGTGAACTCGACGGCGTGATCGAGCCGGCCGCTACCCGTGTCGTGGTGGTGAAGGCGCTCCGGGCGCTCCGGACAAAGCGGGCCAGCCTTCCGCCGAAGAAACACGGGAACATTCCACTGTGACCTTTCAGCAGCCCGGGAGCAATGGAGTGGATCCCGAACCCCCAATCGCCGATCCCTTCGACGCCAGGCCGGAGTTCGAAGTCGTCGCGGGTCGGCCGACGCCCGGAGAGCTCGCGGCGGTGACCGCCGTAATCACGTCGATGATCGAAGACCTCGAAGACGGCCAGCGCATCGAGGGGCCGCTCGTGAGCGCATGGCAGCGCAGCCAGCGAAGCATCCGCTCACCGCTCGTTCCCCGTGCGGGAGCGTGGCGTTCTTTCTCGGGGTAGGCAGTCTGATGGTGAAAATGTCCCCCGTTCGGGTGTGATACTTCGATATCGCGCTAATGGGGGATCAGAAACTGCGAAATCCGCAGTATTTGCTTCGGAATCAGCACCGAATAGGAACGACGACGACGCAAATAGTGCGTGAATTGCAAAACGTACCCCGGAATCCGTATGACGCATCGACAATATATCGATCTCGACAGTGCTTTTTTCTTTAATAGGGTACAAAACTGTCCCCCGAATGTCCCCCGAAGTGTCGACTTCGCGGGCTTGCCCTCCCGATGCATCATTGAGTCCTAGGTGTTGCTCGTAGAGCAACACCGCCAACTATGAACCGACTAGGGTAAGCAGGTTCATAGCTTGGGGGCGGGTCAGGGCACTATTCGGGTTATTGCCCTGACCCGGAGTTTGAAACGGGATCGGCCTTCGGGGGCCGGTCCCGTTTTCCATGTCCGGAGATATCGATCGCAGGAGCGGACCCGCTTGCGCGGTCCCGAGAGTCTCGGCTCAGGCGGAGACGGTCGCCTGGACCCGAGGTATCTCGAGCCAGAGGTCTACTCGGTCCTCTTCGTCGTCGATGCCCTGACTGCCGAGCGCGCTGGAGTGCCCGTCGTCGAGCGATGAGAGCCCCACAACAGTCACCGCAATGTCGGAACCTCCCGGCACGGTGCGGGCGATGAGTTTGCCGGTCTGTGTGTCTCGGATCGCGTCCGCGAGGCGGTTGAGCACCCGGTCGAGGTCCTCTTCGGAGAGGTCATCGATGCCTCCCTCGTCGAGAAGAGTCACAGTCGTTCCGTTGCGGCGCGCCATCATGATCTGCTCACGCACGCGATCGTTCAGGAGCTTTCGACCGCGGATCTCATCACGGATCGCGCCCTCGAGGTAGAGGCATTCGAGACGCTGCGGGTCGGTGAGCTCTCCCTCGACAGCCTCGATCTGACGTAACATCGGCAGCGACATCCGGCTCGTCTGCCCGAGACGGAATTGCCGCTCGGAGACATGGGCCTCCTGGGCGGCGCGCCATTCCACCGCCTCGCGCTCGGCAAGAGCGTACTGCCGGGTGTCCCGCCCCGCCTTCGCGAGGGAGAGCGACAGGGCGTGCGACACGGCAACCCAACCGACACTGCCGATCACGCCGTAGGCGACGAGCCCGCCCGGACCCGCCCAGGCCACTGTCTGTACCACGAGGACCGCCGTGCCGATCCACGCGAAGGTGTGGCGGCGGCGGGTGGAGGTGATTACCATCAGCGTGCCGATCGCCGCCGTGTGCCAGGCCGCGTAGGTGCCCTTGGCAGCGGCCTGGTCGAATTGGCTCGTGACGAGCAACGGAACAACCACCGCGACGGCCACGTTGAATGCGGCGATCCAGGTGGGCATCCGCTGGGTGCGAGAGAGCAGGAGGCTGAGCAGTGTCGCCAGTCCGTAGAGCACCATCGCGGCGATGTAGGGGACTTTCATGCGCGGCACGTCGATCGACACGACAGCAAGCAGGAGGTGGTAGGCCGAGAAGATGGCGGCGAGAGCGATGATGAGGAGGCGAGGCACGGAGACGATCACAACGACTGGCCTTCCCTTATTGTGGCGGAGGAGGTCGCGATATCGGAGCCCGCGTGCTCGATCGTCGGGGTGGCGGCCCGCGGCCAGGTGATCCAGACGACCGTTCCCTGGCCGATGCACGCGTCGACTTCGACCGATCCGCCGGCGTTCGCGACACGCTCGATGATGGACACCCGCAGCCCGAGGCGTTCGTTCGGAACGTTGGTGAAGGTGAAACCCGCTCCATCATCGCCGACACCGATGCGGATGCCTCCACCGGTGGCACCCTCGACGATGAGCCAGCGGTGCACATCGTCGCCGGCACCGGCGTGCTGGAGACTGTTGACCATCGCCTGCATCGCGGCCGAATAGACCGCTTCGGAGCACTGGATCGGGATGTTGCCCGCTTCCATGCTGCGCGTGTTCAACTCGAACGGGCCCGAAAGTGTGCTCATCGAATCCGCGATCCGCCGGGCGAGTTGGTCGAGGGTAACGGTGGCATCGTCATCGGGCGACGTGGCAGCGGCATCCTTCAGGTGATCCATGGCGTTACGGGCCATGCGGGAGGCGAGGCCCTTTGCTTCGGGCGTGTAGGCCCGGGCAGCCGAGAGCAGGGTGGTGAGCACGCTGTCGTGCACGATGGAGTCCACCTGCACGCGCTCCACCTCTGTCGCGTGCTGTCTCACGGCGAGGGCGTATCGGTCGAGCGCAGTGCCCTGGGCGAAGTCCACGGAGGCAGCCGCCTGTCGCAGCAGTGTGATGAGGATCAAGACGGCTCCACCGAGGATTATCGCGTACGCGATGTCGAGGGATGCCGAGGACACGGATGCGCTACCGCCCGCCGGAGATATTCGCACGAGTCCGTAGACCATCGGGGTCACGATGAGGTAGGCCGTCGCCTGCCAGGCGGAGAAGGCGATCGCTGCTGTGGAGGTCGCGACCGTGCACAGCAGCCAGAGCCACGGGCGTTCGGTCGCAATGGTGAGAGGTTCTTCGACGACGAAAGACCATCCGGTGAGGGCGAGAAGGTAGGCGAACGACACGTACGCGTTGACCGCACGCACCCACCTCTTCGCGAAGGATGCCACCAGGGTAGCCACGATGCCGCCGTAGATACTGACGCCGAAGATAATCGACCAGCCGGTCGAAGCCGTCGGTAACTGTTCGAGCACGGCGGGCACGGCCTGAAGGGCGAATACCAACCCGAAGATGGCCACGGAACGAGACACGACCGTCTCGATCTGCGGTCGGCTGATCGGATTGTGTGGTTGCCGGGCCAGTGATCCGGGCGGCGGCGAACCTCTCCTAGCGGACATCACCACCATCCGGGTCGAGACCCGGCAGGATGCCGTCTTCCACGGCGCGGCGCAGCAGGTCGACCTTGGTCGGTGCCGGTCGCCCGACTTCCACGTATTTCACGCGGATGCGGTCGAGGTACTCACGCGCGGTGGAGTAGCCGATGCCGAGCTGCTGGGCGGCGAGCTTGAGCGGAAGGCCCGACGCGTACAGGTGCAGGATCTCGCGCTCCCGGCGGCCGAGCTGGGCCTTGGCGAAGTCGCGGTCCGCGTCGATCGCCGTCGCCCACTCGAGATTGTTGAGCACCTCGCCGCGCGCGACCGTCTCGACCGCTGACATGACCGTCTTGGTCGCGGATGACTTGGGAATGACTCCGGCGGCTCCGGCGGCGAGCGCCTCGCGAACAGAGGCGACGCGGTCGGCGATGGAATGGATCAGCACGGCGGAGCCGGTGGCCTGCACTCGCTTCACGTTCTCGGTGACCGTCGATCCGTCGCCGAGCGACAGGTCGAGCACGACGACATCGTTCTCCCGACCGTTGAGATTGTCGACAAACTCCTGAACGGATGCTGCGGCGAGGATGAAATCGAAGCCCGCTTCGATACAGGCCGCCTTGAGCCCGAGCCGCACGGACTCGTGGTCATCTACGGCCGACACGCGCACCGCGCTGCGGCGCGATCCGGGTGTGGGTTCCTCTGGTGTGGTCTGCGCCATCGTCGATCCTGTCTGCCCCGGTGGTGCTGAAACTCAGCCATTCCCCCGAGGACCATGGTACCGTCCGCGCGAGCGCTCGAAGCTTAGAGTGGCGGCATGAGAGCACGTGTGTCGAGAGTAGTGCTGGGGCTTCGGTGGAAGTCGCGGTGGCAGCCGGTAGAGCTATGCCTTCATGAGGGACGCTACCGCTTCGACGTGGTGGGTGTTCGGGAAGAGGTCGAAGGCTCGTAGTCGAGTGAGCGCGTAGCCTCCTGCGGCGAAGAGCGCGACATCCCGCGCCAGAGCAACCGGATCGCACGCCACGTAGACGACCTGGGCCGGGTTCAGGGTGAGCAGTTCCTCGACCACACCCTTGCCGGCACCCGCGCGCGGAGGGTCGAGGATGACCGTCGCCGCACCCAGCCGGGCGCGCTCGCCCGGGCTCGCGGTGGATCGCAGCTGGCGCAGGAAGTTGTCGACCCGGGCGGTGACGGCGGCGGCACCCACCCACTCGGAGAGATTCTCGGCGGCGTGATCGGTCGCGAGCGAGTCGCTCTCCACCGTGGTGATGCGCAGGTGGGAGCCGAAGCGGTCTCCGACGGCGGCGGCCAGGAGTCCTACTCCGCCGTAGAGGTCGAGGTTTGCTGCGCGCGGATCGAACAGGCTCGCGTCGATCGCCTCCTGCACGGCGAGAGTGAGGACTTCCGCGGCATGATGGTGCACCTGCCAGAAACCGCGAGCATCGAGGCGAAACTCACGATCTCCGACCCGCTCGACGATGCGCTGGGGCTTCGGTCGCTCGGCCTTCTCGCCCTTTCCCCGCTCGCGGCTGGGCTTCGGGGTGTTGCCGGTGAGCACGAACGGATTGCCTGCGCTCGGCACAACAACGTCCACGTGGTCGAAACCGGGGAACCTCTCGTCGAGAGGGGAGATCGTCGCGACCTCCGTGGTGGCCAGTGGAAGGTCCGTGACCGCCACGACATGGTGCGAGCGCGCGGCATACGGGCCCGGGGTGCCATCGGCAGCGACGTGCAGTCTGAGGCGGGTGCGCCATCCGGTGCCGTCCGCGTTGCCGGCAATCGCGTCGACCGTGACATCGGTCTCGATCCCGGCCATGCGGCCGAGCGAATCGACGAGCACCTGGCGCTTGAGCTCACGCTGATGGGTGATCTCGATGTGACCGAACTCGGCGCCGCCGGCACGCTCTTCCGGCGAGCGATCGATGGACGCCGCGCTCCAGATGTGTGGCTGCCGGTGCTCGGATGCCGTCACCACCGCCAGGGTCTCGGCTCGCCAGAACGACTTCTTCGAATCATCTGTGATCCGGGCCAACACACGCTCCCCGGGGATGGCATCGCTCACGAAGATCACGCGCCCGTCGTGCCGGGCCACCGCGACACCCCCGTGGGCTACGTTGGTCACGTCGACCTCGACCTCTGTGCCCAGCAATTCACCCATCCCTCGAGCTTGCCACAGGAGGCGCCGTGCCCGACTCGCCCGTGCCCGACTCGCCCGCGCCCGATTCGCCAGGGATCGGTGCACCCGTGCGCCTCTACCTCGCTTCCACCTCTCCGGCCCGACTCGCGACCCTCCGGGCCGCGGGGATCGAGCCGGTGGTGCTGCCGTCCTACGTGGACGAGCATGCCGCCGTCGAGGCTGCCCCACCCCTCACCCCCGTCGAGATGGTGCTTCTGCTTGCTCGGCTCAAGGCATCCGCGGTGCTCGGCCCGGCGATCGACGGGTTCGTGCTCGGCGGCGACTCGGCCTTCGAGCTGGACGGCATCGTCTACGGCAAGCCGCACCTGCCCGAGGTCGCGCGCGAACGCTGGATGCTGCAACGCGGTCGAACCGGACACCTCCATTCCGGCCACTGGCTCATCGATCACCGGGGTGGCGCCATGCGCGGCGCAGTCGGCGACGTCGCGACGGCCGGGGTGACCTTCGCCTCCGACATCACCGACCACGAGATCGATGCCTACATCGCCACGGGCGAACCGCTGGAGGTGGCCGGCGCCTTCACGATAGACAGCCTCGGCGCGCCGTTCATCACCTCGGTGGACGGGGACCCCCACGCCGTGGTCGGCCTCTCGCTGTCTACCCTGCGCTCATTGCTCCGTCAGTTCGGTGTGGGCTGGCCCTCGCTGTGGAACCGGTGACCTTATGGAAACCGTCACAGAGTCATCCCTCATTTTTGTATCCGACCGCCAAAGGGTGCCTGTCTGCGCCCCCTAGGCTAAAGGACTATGTCCCGCATCACGAAGGTCCTCGTCGCTAACCGCGGCGAAATCGCCGTTCGAGTCATCCGGGCCGCTAAGGATTCGGGAATCACCTCGGTGGCCGTATACGCCGACCAGGATCGTGATGCCCGGCATGTGAAGCTCGCTGACGAGGCCTATGCCCTGGACGGGGCGACGAGCGCGGATACCTACCTGCGCATCGACAAGGTGCTGTCGATCGCCCGACGCTCCGGAGCGGATGCCGTTCACCCGGGTTACGGGTTCCTCGCTGAGAATGCCGAGTTCGCCCGCGCCATCATCGACGCAGGGCTCACCTGGATCGGGCCGTCACCGGATGCCATCGAGAAGCTCGGTGACAAGGTCTCCGCCCGCCACATCGCCGAGAAAGTGGGCGCACCCCTCGCACCCGGAACACTGAACCCGGTCTCCGGCGCCCGGGAAGTCCTGGACTTCGTGGACATCCACGGCCTTCCCGTCGCCATCAAGGCGGCCTTCGGTGGCGGCGGCCGCGGCCTCAAGGTCGCCCGCACCCGCGAGGAAATCCCCGAGCTGTTCGAGTCCGCAACTCGCGAAGCCATCGCCGCCTTCGGTCGTGGGGAGTGCTTCGTCGAGAAGTATCTTGATCGGCCGCGGCACGTGGAAACACAGTGCCTCGCCGACGCATTCGGCAAGGTCGTCGTGATCTCCACTCGCGACTGCTCCCTGCAGCGGCGCCACCAGAAGCTCGTGGAGGAGGCGCCCGCGCCATTCCTCACTGATGAGCAGAACGCGCTTCTCTATTCGGCCTCGAAAGCCATCCTCCGGGAGGTCGGGTACCTCGGCGCCGGCACTTGCGAGTTCCTCGTCGCCACGGACGGCACCATTTCGTTTCTCGAGGTCAATACACGGCTGCAGGTGGAGCATCCCGTCTCCGAAGAAGTCACCGGTATCGACCTCGTGCGCGAGCAGTTCCGCCTCGCCGAGGGCGGCGCGCTCGACTACGACGATCCGATTGCCGAAGGGCATTCCTTCGAGTTCCGCATCAACGGCGAGGACCCGGGACGCAACTTCTTCCCCGCCCCCGGCCCGGTGCACGCGTTGCGCTTTCCCGGTGGACCGGGAGTGCGGGTCGACAGCGGCGTGACCACCGGAGACGTGATTAGCGGTGCATTCGACTCGTTGCTCGCCAAACTGATCGTCACCGGGTCCTCACGCGAAGATGCTCTCGAGCGCTCCCGCCGCGCCCTTGACGAGTTCGAGATCGCCGGGCTGCCGACCGTGTTGCCCTTCCATCGCAAGATCGTGCGCGACCCCGCCTTCACCTCATCGCCCTTCTCGATCTACACCCGCTGGATCGAGACCGACTTCGTCAATGACATCGAACCGTGGAGCGGGTCGCTCGCTGATGCGACGACCACACCCGCGCGGCAGAGCATCGTCGTGGAGGTTGACGGCAAGCGCATCGAAGTCTCGCTTCCGGCTCGCCTCGCCTCCGGCTCCGGTGGCGCGTCCGCCACGCTCGGTGCCGCTCCCAAGCGCCGCGGAGGCGCCGGGGCCGTGGTGACCGCCACCGGCGACTCGGTGAAGGCGCCGATGCAGGCCACTATCGTGAAGCTCGCCGTGGCCGAAGGTGACTCTGTGGTCAAGGGCGACCTCATCCTGGTTCTCGAAGCGATGAAGATGGAGCAGCCGATTGCCGCCCATAAGGACGGCACGATCGCCAACGTGAATGCCGCCGTGGGCGAGACGGTCTCGTCGGGCTACCTGCTGCTCGACATCGTGTCCTGAGGCGCGACGCCCATCCACCTTCTACGCAGGGTTCGCGCCCCCGCGTTCCCCTCCGCCTCCCGTTTTTACTAACACTCCCCTGTTTCGACAGGTTGGTGGTGGGAAAAACGTTAGGCGGTTAGGGCGTCAACGGATTCCGGCCGCCGTCAACAGCTGCTGGAGGCGCTGGGGGGACCGGGCCACCTCCCAGGTCCAACGGCTCATGCCGTGGCCCGCGGCGCGCAGGTCGTCCTCTCGCACCTTCTCGTCGAGCAGAGCCTGCGCCGGGGTTCGGCCGCGCAGGAACTCCGGATCGGTGTATTTGTAACGCCCATCGAACTCGCCGATATGCGCGAATTGCCGCCACCAGAAGTCGACGACATAGAGGCGGCCGCTCGCTCCCCTCAACTCGACCTGAAGCCGCGGGGCTGGTATCCCCGCGATGGACATCGAGACCCGACTGATCGACTCTCCGGGTCGATCGGCGAGGCCGTCGGCGAATTCGATAGCGCGCCGCGCCTTCGCGCGACCGTGCGTGAGCGGGATACGTCGCAGTTCTTCGAGGAGATCCAGACGGGTCACCGTCGTTCTCGATACTTCGTCGTGCGGATGCAGGGTGCGCCTCAGTGCCGCATCGAGCGCGGTGACGCCCTCGACGAAGGAGTTGGTCGCCGCGACATCCACCGCAGTGCGAGCGAGATCGGTCACTCGAATGCCATTGAGGACCTGCGTATGCAACGGCACGCCGACTGGATGCCTGATCAGCTTCGAATTGGCGCGACCAGCGCCTCCCGATCGCTCGAGAATGTGGATGCGGGCCGGCCATGCGGCGATCCGCGGGAGCCGCCAGAGTGCCGCAGACGATTCGTGGGAGACGACGAAGTCCCGATCGCCTGCAGACCTGACCGCCTCGATTCGGAGCCGGTATTGCGCGTCGCGGTCGAGCGACATCCAGAGATTCGATTCCACATAGATGCCCGGAAACAGCCGCTCGAGCTCGCCCCGGCGTGTTCGAGAGAGCAGGGCCGCCCTGTCTGAGGCATCGATCTGCTCTCGCGAGAAGAGAAAAGGCGTCCGCCACTCGGCCTCGATGAAAATAGTCATTCACTGAGCGTGGCAATTGCGGTCGTCTGCCGGGTGCACCGCGGTCGCCCGGTGGAGAACATCCATCGGTCCCGCGCTGTGAGCGAGTGGTCGTCGTCGGCCACCTCCCATTTTTCCGACCCCGTGCGTTTCCACACAACGAGGTGGTGGGAAAAAGGGGAGGCGGTCGGCGGGGCTAGTTGACGATGTGCATCGCCCGCGCGGCATCCGTGATGCTGTCGGAGAGCGAGGGGTAGACCGCGAAGGCTTGGGCGACCTGGTCCACGGTGAGTCGGTGTTCGATGGCGATCGCGATCGGCAGGATCAGTTCGGACGCCCTCGGCGCCACGATCACGCCACCGATCACGGTACCGGACCCGGTGCGGGCGAACAGCTTGACGAAACCATCCTTGATCCCCATCATTTTGGCGCGCGGGTTCGAGGCCAGCGGGAGCTTGTAGATCACGCCCTGCGTGATGCCGTCCTCGATCTGTTTCTGCGACCAGCCGACCGTAGCGATCTCCGGCTGGGTGAAGATGTTCGAGGTGACATTGCGCAGCTCGGTGGGGTTCACCGCGTCGCCCATCGCGTGGAAGACGGCCGTGCGGCCCTGCATCGAGGCGACGGATGCCAGCGGCAGGAAGTCCGAACAGTCGCCAGCCGCGTAGATGGACGGCATCGATGTGCGCGCCACCCGGTTCACCCGGATGTGGCCGGATTCGGTGAGCTGCACCCCCGCCTCCTCGAGCCCGATGCCGCTGGTGTTCGGCACCGAACCGACCGCCATCAGGCAGTGGCTGCCTTCGACAGTGCGTCCGTCCGAGAGCGTGGCGATCACGCCATCCGCAGTTCGCACGACCGAGCTGGCGCGGGACTTGGAGAGCACGGTCATGCCGTTGCGCTTGAAGACGTCTTCGATGACGCGGGCAGCGTCGGCGTCCTCGCCCGGAAGCACCTGGTCGCGGGAGGAGATGAGCGTGACCTTCGAGCCGAGCGCGGTGAAGGCCGACGCGAATTCGGCACCGGTGACACCGGACCCGACGACGATCAGGTGCTCGGGTGTCTCCTTGAGCGTGTAGAGCTGCGTCCAGGTGAAGATGCGTTCACCGTCGGGAATGGCTTCGGCGAGGATGCGGGGACTCGCGCCGACGGAAACGACGATGGTGTCCGCATTGATCTCGTCGAAGTCCGTGCTCGTCTTGCCCTTGCCGGTCGAGACAATCACCCGGTTCGGACCGTCCAGACGACCGTCGCCCTGGATCACGGTGACGCCGGCCTTGATGAGCTGGGACTTCATGTCTTCAGACTGCTGGCGGGCCAGGCGTAACAGCCGCTGGTTCACGGCCGCGAGGTTGACGGTCACTTCGGGGCGCACCGGTCGTCCGGAATCGCCGCGCACGAAGAACTGCACCCCGAGGTCAGCAGCCTCTCCGATGGCATTCGCCGCCTCGGCCGTCGCGATGAGCGTCTTCGAGGGGACCACGTCGGTGAGCACGGCCGACCCGCCGACCCCGACGCGCTCGACGACGGTGACTTCGGCGCCCATCTGGGCTCCGGTGAGCGCCGCTTCGTATCCCCCGGGACCGCCCCCGACGACGGCGATACGTTGCTTGCGCTCGAATTCATAGGACATGCACCCATTCTCCCGTAGACAGCAGCGGTGCCGCCAATCACGGTCTGCGAGAGTCGGTCGGGAACGGCGGCTCTCCCATAGGCTGGGCGGATGCCGAATCCTCTCGATGACAGAGCTGCCGACCCCTTCGAGATCGCCGCACTCGCAGCGGCAGAGATCGCCTCGCGTACCGGTGTCAACCATCATGACATCGCCCTGACACTCGGGAGCGGCTGGGGTAGGGCTGCCGACCTCATCGGCGAGACCACCACCACGATTCCGGCTGCAGAGATCACCGGTTTCAGCGCGCCCGCTCTCGAAGGTCACGTCGGGACGCTGCGATCGATTCGCCTCGCTGACGGCAGGAACGCCCTCGTGATCGGCGCCCGCACCCATTACTACGAGAACCACGGAGTGCGACGGGTCGTCCACAGCGTGCGTACGGCGGCGGCAACCGGGGCGAAAATCATGATCCTCACCAACGGTGCTGGCGGCATCCGCGAGTCCTGGGAGCCCGGTACACCGGTACTCATCAGCGACCACATCAACCTCACTGCGGACTCGCCGCTCGAGGGAGCGACCTTCGTCGATCTCACGGACCTCTACAGCGCTCGCCTGCGAGCCATCGCGAGGAGCGTCGACCCCCGGCTCGACGAGGGCGTCTACACGCAGTTCCGCGGACCGCACTACGAGACCCCGGCGGAGGTCCAGATGGCGAAAACGATCGGTGGCCACATCGTGGGGATGTCCACGGCCCTCGAAGCAATCGCGGCGCGACAGGCCGGCATGGAGATCCTCGGGCTGTCACTGATCACCAATCTCGCTGCGGGCATCCAGAAGACCCCGTTGAGCCACGCCGAAGTGCTCCAGGCGGGTCGGGATGCCGAGCCAGTGATCTCGGCGCTGCTGGCGCGAATCGTTCAGGAGTTGTCGTGAGCGTCATCGACGTCGCTCGGGCCTGGCGCGACCAGGATCCGGATGACGAGACCCGCACCGAACTCGGCCGCCTGATCGCGGATGCTGAAGCCGGCTCAGAGGCCTCGCTCACAGAACTCCACGACCGCTTCGACACCCGGCTGGAGTTCGGTACGGCCGGGCTTCGCGGCCGCATCGAGGCCGGTTCCAACCGGATGAACCGGGTGCTCGTCGCGCAGGCGGCCGCCGGATTCGCGAACTTCCTGGTCTCCCGCGGTGGCGCACCGAGCGTCGTCATCGGCTACGACGGCCGCAAGAACTCGAGGGTCTTCGCCACCGATACCGCAGAGTTGATGGCCGGCGCGGGCGTGCGGGTGGTGCTCCTGCCTCGATTGCTGCCCACCCCCGTACTGGCCTTCGCCGTTCGCGACCTGGCCGTGAGCGCCGGAGTCATGGTGACGGCGAGCCACAACCCACCACAGGACAACGGATACAAGGTCTATCTCGGTGACGCCGACGGAGGTTCCCAGATCGTGCCTCCGCTGGATGGCGAGATCGCGGCGCATATCCTCGCCATCGCCACCGCCCAGAATGTCCTGCGGCTGCCCCGCTCCAACGAGTACGAGGTCGCCGAGGAGCGGGTGATCGACGAGTATGTTCGTCGCACGGCCGCGGTCGCGGGGCATCTGAAGTCCGCGGTGCGCTACGTCTACACGGCCATGCACGGAGTCGGCTGGGAGACCGCGCACCGTGTATTCCTCGAAGCCGGATTCGGCGAACCCACCACCGTCACGGCGCAGATCGAGCCGGACGCCGCATTCCCCACGGTCGCGTTCCCCAACCCCGAGGAACCGGGGGCGATGGACCTCGCGTTCGATGCGGCCATTACCGCAGATGCCGAACTCGTGATCGCGAACGACCCGGACGCGGATCGCCTCGCCATTGGCATTCCCGATGTCGACGGTGAGTGGCAACGTCTCAGCGGTAACCAGGTTGGCGCGCTGCTCGGCTGGCGCGCCGCCGAGCGACTCGCCGCAGCGGGCACCGCCGGCACTCTCGCGGCCTCGATCGTCTCGTCCCCCGCTCTGGCCGAGGTCGCTCGCCACTACGGACTGGACTACGTCGACACACTCACGGGGTTCAAGTGGGTGTCCCGCGTGCCCGGTCTCTCCTACGGCTACGAGGAGGCCCTCGGCTACCTCGTCGATCCCGACAAGGTGCGGGACAAAGACGGAATCTCGGCAGCCGTCGAGTTCCTAGCACTCGTCGCCGACCTAAAGGCGGTCGGCAAAACGGTCACCGATCACCTCACTGACTTCGCCGAGCAGTTCGGCGCATTCGCCTCGGCACAGCTGTCGATCCGGGTGACGGAGGCGGCCGACATCCTGCGCCTGATGTCCGGGCTGAGGCAGTCGCCGCCCGAACGGATCGGTGGGGTGGCCGTGCGTGCGGTCGACGACTTCGCCGGGGGATTCGCCGGCCTGCCGGCCAGCGACATCCTTCGGTACCATCTCGATGACGGATCGCGCGTGATCGTGAGACCGAGCGGCACCGAGCCGAAGGTAAAGGTCTACGTCGACGCATCGAGTCTCGAGGGCACCGCGGTGCATCGACAGGCCGTGGCCCAGGCCAGCGTGGATCGACTCGACGCCGCGATGAGGCAACTGTTGGCGGAGCGCGCCTGAGATCTTTTCGGCCGCCGCACGCGCCCGGTCTCGAGCCGCCTGCGTTCGTGCCGCGCTGAAGCTCGCGGCGACACAGGGAACGGTGAGTGCGGCGACGGCCTTCTGCGCGCGCCCGAAGGTCGGAACCCGAAATTCGCCGGGCTCTCAACCTGCGCG
>Ga0209100_1001211_pt1 | contig 18407 bp, 10 predicted proteins | sample lystaG_FD_185480 | JGI IMG/M metagenome (GOLD analysis project Ga0209100, IMG submission 185480) | Glacier valley bacterial and archeal communities from Borup Fiord, Nunavut, Canada, to study Microbial Dark Matter (Phase II) -... | ecosystem: Environmental > Aquatic > Freshwater > Ice > Glacier ...
ACAAGGAATCGGCAAGACGATCGCTACGCTGCAAATCGCACGCAATATCGCTATGCGCCCGGAACAGTTCGCGTTTTACCTGTCTTACGAGCACACTGAAACGCACCTGATGAACCGTTTGTTATGCTTGGAGTCAGTCAACCCGCCGGAAATCGACACGCGCAACGCGATCAAACTCAAAGATTTGTACGATGTGATCATTTCGCAGCGCGCGCGGGATTTGATCGGACGCGATCAGCGCGGCGGTGGCGGCTCGCTGCAAACAATCTTGCGCGAACACCCGAAAACATCGCTGGCACTGGCGCGCATGAGCCGTTATGCCGATCGGCTGATCCTGGTGAAGGCTAGCCCCGCCGTGACCACGCTGCGCACTATCCGCGATATGACCGCGCGCTTATCCGAAGCGACCAACGGTAATGTCACAGTGTTCGTCGATTATCTGCAAAAAGTTGCCATTCACCCGGAACGTGCGCGCGATGAAAACGATAAAGTGACGATGGTGGTCGAAGGACTGAAAGATATTGCGCTGGCGCTGGACGTGCCGGTGTTCGCCATTGTGGCGGCGGATCGTGAAGGGCTGAAATCAAAGCGCGTGCATTTGTTTCATTTGCGCGGCAGCTCGGCGCTTGATTACGAATGCGACATCGCCATCATCATGAATAACAAATACCAGATTCTGGCGAAGGATCACGTCGCGTTCAACCCCTATCAGGCCAAGCAGTACCGTGACTGGGTAGTGTTCACGATAGAGAAAAACCGCGCCGGACGCTCCATGCTGGATATGGAGTTTCAGATGTATGCGCCTTACTTCGCCTTCGATACGCGCGGCCAACCTGTTCAGCAGCAGTTGATCGACGATAAAATCATCGAATCTTAGTCATCAACGGATACCCTCACTCTGAAGCATTTTCCGTTGGGAGAACAGATCAGCAGTGAAGGGGTATCCGTTTCAACTCAATACCAGATCGACACCCACTGCACGGCGTGTTGGTTCTTCTCCCGTCATCTGTGGCATGACTGGAATATCAAAGTACATGGCACCTGCCGATTGAATCCGATCGATCTCTGCCACCTGAAAAGCATCGATGCGAATCCGAACGGCGCGCGTCGCTGGACGTGCCGATAAGGTAACACGAGCAGGTGCCGCCGCTTTATCCGGTGGCACTTCGATTCCCAAATGCGTTTCCGAAAATTCACCGCCAACCGCGCTTAAGCGGAGTTCAAGATGCGCCGCTTGAGGCAGCGCGGTATCGCCGTTAGCAGGTGGGTTGATACCAATATATAACGCGACCGGTTGGCCGATCACGACCGAATGGGGCAGCACAATCGTCAAGCGGCGTGTGATCCCTGCCGTTTTCCATTCGACGCTTGGTTTACTACTGGCTGCGGTCAATTCGCTTTCGGCAAGCTGTTGATAAGCACGCCGGCCATCTCCGGTCAATTGGTAGGAACTGTTGAAATCCATCTGGATCAAGCTGTAATTGACCAAACGGCGAATGGCGCGACCGACTGCACGGGTGCCGATGTCGAGGTTTTCGTCCATGTCGTGAGTTGTGGCCGTCGCGTTACGACGTCCCAGGTAACGGAGCACGCTGATAGCTTCGGGTGGCAATCTCTGGAGGTTAAACGGCAGCGACATAATTACCTATTTTCGCAGGGTCAAGTAAGAGATGATGTACAAGTGTATCCAACACGCCGCAAAGGTCAAACCTTTTGCCAGCAATTACCAGTTACGCTGTAAAGCCCCGCCTAAAAGCCTTGTGCGGCGCTCAACAACGCAAACCAGCATGGGCAAAATCAGCTTTGCCCGGCCACCGATTACTATTTCACCGTAGCGACCAATTTCTAAATCAGGTGCATCTGATACGAAAACTTGTAACCGGATTCCAGCAAGCAGTATTTTTCCAACGTATCCGGCCCACAGCTTGCCGTTCCTAGCCCGCGCTGCGCGAGATCGAGATTAAGCATGACTTCGGCGCGTGGATGCAGATCGCAGGTATGTTTAGCATTGAACAGATCATTCGCCTCAAAATGGCTGGCGGAAAATTCGATCAGCGGTTGACCCGTCACTTTCAAGCCAGCGCCTGCTAATCCGGTCAGCGCCAACCAGCGGACATCCGTTTTGTGACCATGTTCTTGCGGCATGATGTAGGGCACATATTGATCGGTGACCGTACTCTGGTAGCGCCCTACCATGGCTGATGCTTTGCGATCCGCATAGTTTTCCCATGGCCCGCGTCCAAACCATTCGAGCTGTTCGAGTGCTGGCGCAAGTACAAGGGTTACGCCGATGCGCGGTATATCATGAACACCGTCGCCTAGCGTGACCGTATTTTCCACAAACAACGCGCCAGAAGGAAGGAACCTGTAACGGTGAACATGCTCGAAGTCCTGCCAGTTTTCGCGTCCAGAGATCTGGTGAACGATCTCCACAACAGGCTCATCATCGTGAATGAGGCGCATAGATTTAACGCGATGCCTGGCTTCATTCAAGCGCAGTGTCAACCAGCGAGGCAGTGCCTTCCACGCTTGCCCATCCTGCAATTTGATCCCATCGTTATCAGTACCCGCCCGCCATACGTTCAACAGCGGGCCGCAGATGATGGGATTGACGCCGTCCGTACTCAGCTCCATTAATCTGCCGGAAGATTTATCGAACACCGCCGCTGCGTTTTGTAATTTAAGCGCGAAGGTGTTTTCCGTTTCTTGTGCCTCGACGGATGCGATCTCAATGTTCTTCTGATTGATAGTGCTCAATTCCAGCGCAGGCAGTGCGAGTTGTTCCCATGCTACTTCGTGTCCAGACGCTGCCCAAAGCGTGTTTTCGCGTTGGCGGAAGCGGAAATTCAAAAAACGTTCGCCCGTTGAACGGTTGGAAGCGACAGTTTCAAGGGTGATTTCTTGAGAAGCACCAGGCGCGATCCGCAAGGCAGGCAGCTTGCCAGAGAGCACCACTGCGCCATCGACGGTTAATTCCCACTCACCTTGTAACCAGGCAAGCGGCGTAAAATATTGCTTGTTGATGATGCGCACTTTGCCATGCTGCGGATCAATAAGTTCAACGCGCACGGGTTGAGCCAACTTTTTGAACTCATACAGGGCAGGGTGGGCAGTGCGATCTGGCCAGACGATCCCATCTGTGCAGAAATTAACATCGTTCGGTACATCGCCAAAGTCACCCCCATAAGCCCAATATGGCGTGCCATCCGGCGCAATCTGGCGTATCCCGTGATCAATCCACTCCCAGATGAAGCCGCCTTGCAAACCCGGATATTTTTCAAAGGCTTCCCAATAATCGGATAGGCTGCCGTTGCTATTGCCCATCGCGTGTGAATATTCACAGAGGATCATCGGGCGTTGGTCTTTCGTTCCGAGTTTGGTCACAGCTTTGGGATCGGATGCCCATGCTACAATATCTTTGATGGGTGGATACATGGGGCAAACAATATCGGTAACGCGCTGTCCACCATCCCAATCTTCGCCGTTGTTACGAGAAATAGCGCCCTCATAATGGAGCGGTCGAGATGGATCCGCGCCGCGCACCCAACCAGCGGCAGCGTCATGATTAGGCCCATAACCACTTTCATTGCCCATCGACCATAGAATGATGCAAGCATGGTTTTTGTCCCGTTCCACCATGTTTTGCACGCGCGCGACGAACGCGCTTGTATAACGTGGATCGCGACAAACATCATGATAAAAAGCGTGCGACTCAATATTGGCTTCATCAATCACATAGAGGCCGTATTGATCACACAAATCGAGCCAATACGGATCGTTCGGATAGTGAGAAGTACGTACCGCATTGACATTGAACTGCTTCATTCGCTGAATGTCTTGCTCCATCACCTCATGACTGACGGCTTTACCGGTGACAGGGTCATGATCGTGACGATTCATGCCTTTGATCAGCACCGCTTTACCATTGATCAGCAGTTCGCGATTCTTTATCTCGATTCGGCGGAAACCGATTCGACAGCTTACGCTCTCCGTGCCTTGCGGTGTTTTGAGGGTGACAACAAGTGTATATAAATAAGGCGCTTCGGCTGACCAGCGTTTTGGAGCGGTTACCGTTTGCTCAAGTGTAATCTGGTTGCGAACACTGATAGCTCGATTCCGGTGATCGAGGGGAACCTCACCTTTGCCGGTCAGCGGAGACGAGAAAACGGCTTTTCCACTGGCATCGAAAAGGTTTGCTTCGATGCTGCTATCGGTGTGAGTCTCACCCGGCCAGCCGATTTTGCACGTCAGATGTAAAGTCCCTTCGCGCAAATTCTTTGTCAGTTCGCCCACTGCGAAAACATCCTGCAAATGTGGCGTTCCCGTGCTGTACAGGATTACTTCACGTTGCAGGCCAGCTTGCCACCAATGATCCTGATCTTCTACAAAGCTGGCGTCAGACCACTGCACAACCATTACGATCAGTTCATTAGGGTGATCTTCGCCATAGTGCACAACGGCGGAAATGTCAAATTCGGCAGGCGTACGCGCATCTTTGCTTATGCCGATGGGTTGACCGTTCACATACACATACAGCACACCCTCGCAGCCGCCAAAGTGCAAGACGACACGCCGCCCATGCCAACTCGCAGGCACATTAAACCCGCGTCGATAAATGCCTGTTGGGTTTTCCTCTGGAACGTGCGGAGGAACCTGCGCGAATGGCATTGACACATTCGTATAATGCGGATGGCCGAACCCTTGCATCGTCCAGTTTCCCGGAACCTGAATGGATGACCACTCGCCATTGCTCAACACATCGGTAGTCACGGCTTCAGGGCGTGGCCTGATCTTAAAATCCCACTGACCGCTGAGATTCTGAAACCACGCTGATTTCGCGCGATCCATGCTGAGCGCTTCTTCTGCGGAGGGATACGGAATTAAAGTTGCATGAGCAGGCAGCTTATTCAGACTGGGCAGTTGAGGCATTTCCCAGGTCTTTGCGCCAGCAATGAACAACAGCGGAAAAATATTTTCAGGCATTATGAGTTCCCTTGGTGAAATAAAATTTGTCGGCTAAAGGTTGGGATGCGTGCAAAATGCCCTCACCCCGTCTACGCTCCTGGTAATGCAGACGGCATTCTATCATGATATACATGGTTCTTACAAACAGGGACGCCCATTTTTACTCATCGAATCGACTCCTGAGTACAAGCAAATAAGTTTTGTGCGATAAAACGTGTTGGGCAGCAAGTCGAGACCATTCAGAAGCAACGCTTTGCTGCTTTGCACGCGCTCTGTTGTTCGCGCCATGCTGCAAGCTGTGTTAATATACACCGCTATTGATTGGTTTTCGTTATCTAGAATTTTATTTCGCATCGGGGCGTCTATTTTATGATCGGCTCGAAACTCGGTCCGTATGAGCTTCTCGAAGAGGTCGGGCGGGGCGGCATGGCAGCGGTCTATCGTGCCTTCCAACCCAACGTCGATCGCTTCGTAGCCGTTAAAGTCATTTATCGCTCGATCGCCGCCGATGATAAGGCGCTAGAGCGCTTTCAACGTGAGGCGCGCCTGATTGCGCGTCTGGAACATCCGCATATTTTGCCTGTGTACGATTACAACGGCTTGAACGATCCGCCGTACATCGTTATGCGTTATTTGCCAACGGGCACGCTCAAAGATGTGCTGGAACGCGATCAACTGCCATTCAGCGAAGTATCCTATTTATTGACGCAGGTGGCATCAGCGCTGGATTACGCGCATCGGCAGGGTGTCGTTCACCGCGACATCAAACCATCGAACATTATGATCGACCCTGAAGGCAGCGCGTACCTTACCGATTTTGGTATTGCGCGCATGGTCGAGGCCAGCCAAACGCAAGGGCTGACCGGCACGGGTATGGCAATCGGCACGCCCGGTTACATGGCGCCCGAACAGGGGCTTGGCACACCGATTGATGGCCGCGCCGATATTTATTCGCTTGGGGTGATGCTGTACGAGATGCTGTCCGGCCAAATGCCCTACAGCGCGCCAACGCCAATGGCCGTGATTATGCGACACATCAGCGATCCGCTGCCGGTGATCACTAACGTAAATCCCAATGTGCCGCCTGGGGTGAACGAGATCATTCAGAAGGCGATGGCTAAAAAGCCGGAAGATCGCTATTCAACCGCCAGTGAATTCGGGCGTGCCTTTGCGAACGCCGTAGGCCCTAGCGAGAATGTGGCACCGCTGCGTTTGCAGGCCATTGCCGCCCGTACCAATACCGAGCTCGCTGCGGTACGGGCTGAGAAAATTCGTGCCAATCCAACTCCGCTGATGGGTGTCACCGAGTCCACCACGCCTGTAGTACCTGTTGTATCTCCTGGCGGGCCGCTTCCCACACCACCACTTGTGCCGACTAATCGTCCGCCAACTGGCACGCAAACAGCGATTAACCCGGCAGCCGCACGGGGTGCAGCAGTCGGCGCAGGCATCGTGATCTTGCTGGTGGCACTGATAGCAGTCGGTGCATTTGTGATCACGTCAGTGAGCAATGGGAACGTCAAAGCGACGAGCGACTCGTTCACGCAAGTAGCCGTCGCCATTGCCGCGACCACGCAAGGCAATGCGAGCGCCACTCAGAGCGCGGGCGTTCCTTTGACGCAAACTGCCACTATCCAAACGGCAGCCGCACAGCAAGCGGCGGGCAGCGCAACTGCACAGCGTGCACTGCTCATCGCTGCGCTGCCAACTACTGAGCAAGTGCATCCGTCGGCAACGCTTACTTTAACTTCAGTGCCTACCACAAGCGTTCCACCGACTACAGTTCCGACTACTACAGTTCCGGTTGTGACGGTGCGGCCTACTGTAACGCTTCTCCTGCCAACAAATACCGTACATCCTGGCGTCACACCGAGCATCCTACCTACGAGCATCCCACTGACGGTCACTCCTATCATTGTGACGCTCACCAGTGTGCCTACTCATACGCCGCAGCCGAGCGCTACATATACGCTGCAACCGACTTTCACAGCCAGGCCGACGGATACACCGCTGCCCACCCATACGCTCGCCCCAACAGCCACCACCAGACCGAGCGCTACCTTTACGCCTATCCCGCCGAGCGCAACCGCGACTTTTAGCCCGCTGCCACCAACCGCTGTGCCCGCCACCAAGACGCCTACGGTTGTGCCGACGATCGCGCCGACCGTTACCGTTGCCACCATTACGCCCAGTAACACAACAGCGCCTACACCGACCGCCACGCTTGCGCCCACTCTGACACTCGTCGCTAACACCGATGTACCTCCAACGAATGTGCCGGTCGTGGTCGTACCCGCTACCGCTGCACCCATACTCACGCCGACGCCTGTCCCTGCCGGACAGCTTCCATACGTTAATGATATGGAAGCGCCTGACGCACTCACTAATTGGGACCTTGATCCTAGCGCCTGGCGCATCCTGCCCGATAGTGGCAACAGTGCGCTGGTCGGCAATAGTGGTTTGAACAAACCCGCTGTCGTGCTTGGCAAGGCCAGCCCACCGCCAGCATGGGCAGACCCCAACAATCGTAACCTGTATATGTCGCTAAACATTCAGTTGGATAACCAACTGAGCGTCGGACGTGTCATTTTTCGCTATTCGGACAGTGGCTATTACGTGATGGAACTTGGCTCCGGTTTGATCAAGCTGAGCCGTGGCGCATCCAATAAAATCGATCGGCCTACCGAAAAGCAGTTGCAAGGCGGCATTTATCCCAATGCGCCGATCCGCAGCGGCACGTTTTATCAATGGAACATCTGGTCGGATGACAACCGCGTGTATGTCTACCAGGACAACCACCTGGTATTGCAAGCCAAAGATGCGGGGACACCCCTTCCCGGTGGTTCGATCCTGTTCCAGACGTTGAGTCCGCAGTTGGCGTACAGTGTGCGCTACGACAATTTGAAAGTACAGCGCCCTGTTCCGGCCAGCCAACATTTTGAGGGGTCGGGGTGGCCGTCTACCTGGACGCGCACCGATCAGACGACCGCGATTATCGGTGACGACAATCAGGGTAATCACTTCATTGAGCAGTCTAGCGGCAACGTCAGCCCACGTACGGGCAGTTTGACCGACTTTCTGATTGCTTGTCGCTTGCAAAGTTTGCAAGGCGGCTTTGATATTCACCTGCGCGAAAGCGGCCAGGGCTATTACCTGATGCACTTTGCGGAAGGCAATATGACGCTCAGCACGATCGACAATCAGGGCAAACCAACGCTGATCCAAACCTTTCCAAACTTTTATGCACGGAGCGCACTGCAAGATTTCAGTTTTGAGTTTGTAGGCGATCGGATCACGATCTATACGACTAAAGACATCTGGACGAAGGTAATCGCCAATGGCCCGTCAAGCGGTGAGATTAATTTCCTGGTCACGCGCAAAGACAACAGCGTACGCATTGACGACGTGCTGATCACGGAAACGGCAAAATCATCAACCGAGCTTGCCCAATGGGCGTTCGACAAGATTGCTGCTGTCGAAGCGCGCCCCGATCGCGAACTGTACACCGAGTTTTACGATTATTTTGTCGATAAACTTGCCAAAAAAGATTGGTGGGAAGGCGCGTACAATGCTCCTGGCGAGCCTAAAACCGATCCAAAAAGCCGCGATTTCAATACCTATCTGCAAATGATCTATAAGGATGGCGCGTCTTACCGTATCTTCCGTTATGTGCCGTCGTTCTTGCTGTTCGGCGTTGGCAACGATAAGCAAACGTTCCGCGACTCGAGTGATGTATATGTACGCGTCAACATACGGCTGAATCAACCAAGTACGGCGTGGGTGGCAGCGCGCACCACAAAATCGGTGGGCGGCGGCGCGCTCGATGGCTACCGAATGAGCTTGACGCGCAATAGTGACGGCTCCTATTCCGTGAAGGCCAGCGGTATTTCACCAACAGGTCAGGAAGTAATTTACTACAACGGTCCACTGCCCGTTTCGGCAGACAACGCAACGCCCACCTGGATTCCACTGCTGATCGTCACTTATCAGAACCGGGTGGCCTTTTTCGCCAACAATCGTTTTGTCAACGCGCAGGAAAACATTACCATACTTGGCGGAACGGTCGCGTTAGGGGTCGAGTCGGGTACAACGGCGGACTTCAACTTCTTCCAACTGCGCGATGTGTCGCCGGATAAGCATTAGCATAAGGAATCGCAGCGATGATGCAGCTTCTCAGCGTGAATGTCGGCCACGAACAGGCCATTCAATATGCCAAAGAATCCGGCGTCACCGGAATCTACAAAATTCCGACTGATGCACCGATCGCTATCACAAAGTTGGGGCTAACAGGTGACACGATCAGCGACACCGAAAATCACGGCGGCGTTGATCAGGCGGTATACGTGTATGGCAGCGCCGATTATGTGTGGTGGGTGGAAGCGTTAGGCCGTTTGTTAGCGCCCGGCACGTTCGGTGAAAACCTGACGATCAGCGATCTGGAAAGCGCATCGCTGAACATTGGCGATCGCCTACAGGTGGGCGCTGTGCTGCTGGAGATCAGCGCCCCGCGTATTCCATGCGTCACCCTGGCAACTCGCATGGGCGATCCGATGTTCGTCAAGCGTTTCCGCGAGGCCGAACGTCCCGGCGTGTATTGTCGCGTGATCGACACTGGTGCAGTCACGGTGGGCGATCCAGTGAGCCTGATCGCTTATACGGGCGCGACAGTGTCGGTGATAGAAAACTTCCGCGCGTTCTACGATAAAGAAACGCCAGAAGCTACGATTCGCCGCCTATTGGCAGCGCCGATCGCCATTCGCGATCGCCAGGATAACGAGAAGCGTTTGCAAGCGTTTTCCACTCCGCCACGCTAATCCGACTCCCTTGCCCTGTACACGGGGAAAGGGTTGGGGTTAGGGGAATACTACGCGTTACGACTCGCGATCATGCTCCTTAAGTGCTCGCTCAATATCGCGGCGGCTGTCTTTCTCGGACATTTCGGTACGCTTATCATAGGCTTTGCGACCACGCGCCAACGCAATCTCCACTTTGGCGCGTCCATTTTTGAAGTACATTTGCAACGGGATAATCGTGTAGCCGCGTTCGCGCACTTTGGCGAGCAGCTTTTCAATCTCCTTGCGATGCATCAGGAGCTTACGCTCACGTAGCGCTTCGTGTCCGAACATGCCCGATTGAAAGTATTCCGGGATGTTGACTTCCATCAGCCACAACTCATGACTGCGCTCGTGAACGAACCCATCACGCAAGCTGCATCGGCCATCGCGTAATGATTTGACTTCCGAGCCGGTGAGGACTAAGCCTGCCTCGAACTGCTCGATCAACTCGTAATCGTGATAGGCTTTGCGGTTGGTAGCGACCACTTTATGGCCGCTGACTTCTTCTTTCTTTGCCATGTGGATAATCCTGAAACTAGTCTCAAACTAGGGTGTGAGCTTCTTCTGCAACTGTCTGATCGCCTCGCCCAATTCCACATCGCGCCCGGTTGGATCAGCGATCATGGGTACATCAGGCGTCAAGCCTTTGCCATTGAGCGGCGTTCGGCTCGGTGGCAGCCATTCGGCGGTCGTGACATGAATTGACGAGTGATCGGCCAGGTCGAAAATCAACTGAACGGAACCTTTGCCATACGTTTGTTGGCCGACGACTAAACCGCGCTGTCGATCGTGCAAAGCGCCTGCTACCAGTTCCGCAGCGCTGGCCGTGCCGCCATTGACGAGTACCACCATCGGCAAATCAGTGGCTTGCCCCTCAGGGGCATTGTAGATTTTTTCATCGGTACGTGACTTTTCAATCAGCACCACGCCGCCATTGAGAAATTGCCCGGTCACTTTGATCGACTCATCCAGCAAGCCGCCCGGATTGTTGCGCAGATCAAGGATCAGCCCGGTGACCTTCTTACTTTTGAGGTCTGTCAGCGCGTTTTTGAGTTCATCCGGTGTGCGTGCGGTGAAGCGCATAATCTGCACATAACCGAATGCCGGATTCTCGACCAGCACGCGCCAGGCCACCGACGGCACATCGATCACGGCAAAAACCACGGTGAACGTTTGCTGCTGTGCCGATGGCTGGTGACGTACCGTGAACGTGACGCCGTTGGTATCCTTGACTTCGCCGCGCAAAAGCTGATCGACCGCATCCTGTTGGGTGGTGATCGGAACATCCTTACCATTGACATTGAGCAGTACATCCCCATTTTGGACGCCTGCTTTGGCGGCGGGGCTGTCCGGGAACGGATACAGCACAAAGTTACCGGCTTCGTCGCGCTGCAACTGTACGCCAATGCCGCCGTATTGTCCGGCCAGTACATTCGATTCGCTTTGCGCAACAGGCGCTTCCACGAAAAAAGTGTACTTATCGTTGAGCGCCGCGATTAAACCACGAATCGCACTGTATTCAAGCTGTGTTTGCGCAGGTGGCGTGTGGATAAAATACTGATTGATGTCGTCTTGCGCTTGCGACAGCAGTTTGTAGCGCTCGTCAGTGGCGGCGCGCGTCGTATCGTGACTGGAATAACCAAGGAAAAAGGCGGTCATGGTGATCGCCGCCAGAAAGCCTCCGCCGAGTGCGGCAGGGATCAAAATTTTCAAGAGTGATTTTGGACGTTGGGGCATAGGATTTTCTTACCAGTTCGACTCAGTTCGGATTGCTCAGGGGTTATTTTAACAGCTTATTTTAATGCGCCGTCAATTTCTCCTCCAAACGAGAGCGATTTCCAGACGACATGTTGCACCCCTCTCCTTTGGGAGAGGGGCCGGGGGTTGAGGGCTTTTTATTCGTCCACACCGTCCAACAGCCGATGCTTGCTGGCTTCGCGGGCAGCATCGACTTCGCGGCGGCTGGTCAACATCCGAAAGCCCAGGTTGAACGTCTCGGTTTCACCCGGCGCGAGCATTCGCAAGCGTCCGTTTTCGCGCGCCGCGATGCGCCCTTCAGGCAGGCAGTTGCCCGGCTCAATGCCGAACACATAATCGCCATAGCCCATCTGCTTCCACTCGGTGAGCTGTGTGAGCGTACGCGTATCCAGCACCATTTCCACGCCCAAGCCTAGCGGACGGTTCAGCAGTGCCGCGATTTGTGGGGTATCCGACGGTTCAATGTGATGGTAAAAGACTTGTTCGGCATACCCCGGCTGCGGCGCTTCCATCTTGTTCCAGGTGGCGATTCCCGTTTCGGCAGTCGCATCACGCGCCGTAACTTTGGCCGCTGGAGTGAACAATTCACTGTCCGGCGAAACGATCGGCCAGCCAAAATTGCAATGATACAGCACCATCAGCGGCGCAGGCGTCCCACCCATGTTGCGCACTCGATCCTGGATCACGATGTGTGGCACTCCTGGCGTAATTTCAAAGGTGCGCTCAAGCCGCAAGCGGTAACTGAACAGACTTGCTTCATCGACAACCCCATGCAAGCGCAGCACCCAATGCTCATCGTCTGTCCAGACGCGTTCGATTCGTACATCGTGCGCGGGCATATGGCTGATGCGCCCATGTAGATTCAGACGCTCGCCATTTTCAGGATCGATTGTGTCATCGTTGGCGGCTCCGGCATGGCTCAGCCCGCACAGCGTCAGCAGCCCGCCCGGAAAAGTGCGCAGCCAACCCCGTTCGCGCGGCTCAAAGCGTGACGGATGGGCTGCACCAGTGCCGCTGTGCCAGGCGACCGGAATCCCATTGTAAGCCGCATTCCCAATATCCATCGCGCGATCGAGCAGCACTGTAAAATCAAACCCGCTGCCTGTACGCACGTCGGCTACCCGCACGCCGCGTTCTGCGCCATCGTCAAGCGTCGCCAGCCGAATATCCGCGATCTGGCGCAAATCGCCGGTATAGCCTTCGAGTTCGCGGCGCGTGAAAGTCCGTCCCCATAAATCCATAGAACACTCCTGTTATTTCTAGATTCAGCAATCTCGTATATTATTAAGTATCCACTCGACAGCAGCCTGATCAAAATTGCGGTGAAAACGATGATCCCCGTGACTATTACCTTGCAATATTTGCATGAAGGCGTCAAAAATTCAGCCAGTATGCGCCTCTCGATCGACATGACGGCGCGCGAGGCAGTACAAGGTATCACGACTTATTTGAGCTTGCCTGCTGGCAGCACCTATCGACTGTTACGGCAGCGCCAACTGCTTGAACACGATATTCGCTTGTTCGAGGCAGGTGTCCAGGAAGGCGATATTCTACAACTAACCGAGATTGATTCCAACACGACCATTGGTGCCAGCAATTTGGGGCGCAGCATGGCGGGCAGCTTGCTGAGTCGGCTAGGGGGTAAAGCGGGCGATGAACCGCTGCCGATGCGGGCCGCGCTGTTGACTCAGGATGGGCGCAGCTTTTTATTACGACACACGCGCGCGTTGATCGGGCGTGCCGATGAACGCGTCGGCTATCCGCCGGAGTCGTTCGATGTGGAACTCACCGCAATGGACAACGATCGCACCGTTTCGCGCCCCCATGCCATGATCGTTTACGCCGAGGGCTGCTTCACGGTACGCGACCTGTACAGTCAGCGCGGCGTACAGGTCAACGGTCAGATGATCTCACCGAGCCAGGTACAAGCGATCAAAGATGGAGACATTCTCACGATCGGCGTTGTTGTGTTACAATTCAGGTGCGAGACAAAATAGTAAGGACTAAAAAATGCCCATCGAAGTGACCTTGGGGCTTGCTTTCGTGGTTCTGCTCGTTTTATGGACGTTTGCACGTCAATTTGTTAAGCTCACTCAAGAATATGAGCGCGGCGTCATTTTCCGGTTAGGCCGGATCACCAGTGCTCCGCGTGGACCCGGTCTGATCATCCTGGTGCCTGGCCTGGAGCGGATGCAGCGTATCGATTTGCGCATTGTCAACATGTCGATCCCGGCGCAAGATTGTATCACGGCGGATAACGTCACGGTGCGCGTGGACGCCGTCGCTTATTTCAAAGTTGATGACCCCATCAAGGCTGTAGTCAAGGTGCGCGATTATATGCAGGCCACCATGCAAATCGCTCAAACCAGCTTGCGCAGCGTGATCGGCCAGTTCGAACTTGACCAGTTGCTGACGCATCGCGATGTGATCAATCAGCGGCTGAGCGAGATCATCGATAAGCAGTCCCTATCGTGGGGTGTAGACGTTACCGTCGTTGAAATCAAAGACGTGCAACTGCCCGAACAGATGCAGCGCGCAATGGCGAAACAAGCCGAAGCCGAACGTGAAAAACGCGCTAAAGTGATCCTAGCCGAAGCCGAACTGCTTGCCGCTGAAAAGCTGCATGAAGCAGCAGTCATTATCTCGCGCGATCCGGCAGCGCTGCAACTGCGCTATCTGCAAACCTTGACACAGATCAGTGAAGAGAAGACGACGATCATTTTTTATGACACGTCGAACTTGATTACAGCAGTCTCGCGTGTGGCCGATGTGGTAGGGCTGGTCGCTGGCGGGCAGCCGCATGAGCAGCTTGGCGTACCGCCTTCTATGGTCGCGAAAACGGTGAGCATCGGCAGCGGTAACAATGCGCCTGCCAGTGTACCGCCTGCCGTTAAAAAGCTGCCCGAAGTCAAGTAAGGGCGAACGATCTTTCAAGGCTGTGGACAGCGCGTTTTGCCCGCTTGACGATCCGCGCACTTTGTGCTAGTATATCCGATCAAATAAAACACTCATCAAGAGCAGCCGAGGGACATGGCCCTGTGACGCTGCGGCAACCCCTGAAGCGTCGGGAAGGTGCCAAATCCAGCCAGCCGATTTTTAGCCGCGATAAACTGCTGAAATGGGCTGCAAGATGAGACGCACCGCCTGATAGGATAGTATCGGATCAACCGAGTCCCTCAGCACGCGCCTCCCATTTTGCGAGGCGCGTTTTTGTTTTCCGCAACGTGATAATGGTAGGCATAGACAGGAGATTCCCGCAGCATGGCTCAGAATTTACGCTACCTGGACGCGATTAACGACCATGTATTGATCTACGATGGCGCAATGGGCACCAATATCCAGCTTTACAAACTCACTGCTGAAGATTTTGGCGGCGAAAAGCTCAATGGCTGTAACGATTACCTGGTGATCACGCGCCCTGACGTGATCGGAGAAATTCACGCCAGCTTTTTGGAAGTCGGTTGCGAAGTGATCGAGACGTGTACGTTCCGCTCGAATCGGCTGACGCTGGTTGAGTACGGTTTGCAGGATCGCGTCTTGGAGATCAATCACGCGGCGGCACGACTGGCACGCCAAACCGCCGATCGCTATGCCGCAAAAACGGGTAAGCCGCGCTATGTAGCGGGCAGCATCGGACCGAGCGGTAAATTGCCGTCGTCGGATGATCCTGACTTGTCGAACATTACCTTTGACCAGTTGGCGGCGGCTTTTGCGGAGCAAGCGCAGGGCTTAGTCGAAGGCGGCGTGGATGTGCTGCTGTTGGAAACCAGTCAGGACATTCTGGAAGTGCGCGCGGCGGTGGCGGGCATTGCCCGCTATTTTGAACAGAGCGGCAACCGGGTAGCGCTGCAAACGCAAATCACGCTCGACGTGTCCGGGCGGATGCTGCTCGGCACAGATATTGCCAGCGCGCTGACCACGCTTGAGGCGCTGCCGATCGATGTGCTCGGCCTGAACTGCTCGACCGGCCCTGAACACATGCGCGAACCGATTCGCTACCTGACCGAACACAGCACCCTGCCGATCAGCGTGCTGCCGAACGCCGGACTGCCGATCAACGTCGATGGTGAAGCGGTGTACCCGATGGAGCCGGAGCCGTTCTCGCAAATGATGGCCGAGTTTGTCGATTGGGGCGTGAGCGTGGTGGGTGGCTGCTGCGGCACGCGCCCCGAACATCTCAAGCAAGTGATCGATCGGGTGGGCGATCATCGTGCGCAAAAGCAGCGCGTCCCGGAAACCGAGCCGCGCGCGTCGTCGGGAATGCGCGCCATGCCGCTGATGCAAAATCCCGGCCCTACCATGATTGGGGAGCGCGTCAATAGTCAGGGCAGCCGCAAAGTCAAGCGCCTGCTGCTGGAAGATAACTACGACGGCATTTTGCAGATCGCGCGCGAGCAAGCCGAGTCAGGCGCGCATATATTGGATGTGTGCGTGGCGCTCACCGAACGTGCCGATGAAGCTGAGCAGATGAAAAAAGTCGTCAAAAAGCTGAGCATGGGCATTGAATTACCGCTCATGATCGACACGACCGAAGTAGATGTGCTTGAAGCGGCGTTGAGCATCTATCCGGGGCGCGGCATTATCAACGGCAACAACCTGGAAAATGGCCGCGAACGGATCGACAAAGTGCTGCCGATCGCCAGAAAGCATGGTGCGGCGGTGCTGTCCATGACCATCGATCAGATCGGCATGGCCAAGACGGCGCAGCGCAAACTTGAGGTCGCGCAGGCTATTCGCGATATTGCGGTGAACGAATACGGGATGCAGCCCGAAGATTTGATCTTCGATGCGCTCGTCTTTACGCTGGCAACGGGTGACCCGGAGTTTGCCAACAGTGCCGTTGAAACGTTGGAAGGCATCAAGCTGATCAAGCAGCACATGCCCGGCGTCATGACCTCACTCGGCGTCAGTAATCTCAGCTTTGGGTTGGGCGAAGCGGCGCGCGCGGTGCTCAACAGCGTATTTATGTATCACGCAGTGCTGATCGGTTTGGATATGGCGATCGTCAATCCGAAGTTCATCAAGCCCTACGCCGAACTTTCCGAAGAACAGCGCGAGCTTGCCAACGATCTGATCTTCAATCGGCGCGAAGATGCATTGGCGCGTTACATCACGTACTTTGAACAGAATAACGTGCAAATCGATGATGGTGACAGCGCGGTTGATCCGACGGAAGGCATGACCCCTGAACAAAAGCTGCACTGGCAGATCGTTCACCGCAAAAAAGAAGGCGTTGAAGCATTAGTCGATGCGTGCCTCTTAAATCAGAGCGCGGTCGGTGTGCTCAACCGCGTTTTGCTGCCCGCTATGAAAGAAGTGGGTGACAAGTTCGGGGCGGGCGAATTGATCTTGCCGTTTGTGCTGCAAAGCGCTGAAACGATGAAGAAATCGGTCGCGTATCTGGAGAACTTCCTGGAAAAAAAGGAAGGATCGACCAAAGGCACGGTAGTTCTGGCGACCGTCTACGGGGACGTTCACGACATCGGCAAAAATCTGGTCAAGACGATCCTGAGCAATAATGGCTACACCGTGCATGATCTGGGGAAACAAGTCCCGGCCAACGTGATCATCGAGGCGGCGCAAAAGCACAACGCCGACGCGATCGGTTTGAGTGCGCTGTTGGTGAGTACATCCAAGCAAATGCCGCTGATCATCAACGAGCTGGCGCGGCGCGGTCTGAACTATCCGGTATTGATCGGCGGCGCGGCCATCAATCGGCGCTTTGGCCGACGTATTTTGTTCCTTGAAAATGGCGGCGGAGCGTATGCGCCGGGCGTGTTCTACTGTAAGGACGCGTTCGAGGGGTTGGACAGCATGGACAAACTGGTCGATCAGGAGCAGCGCGGCGCATTCTTGGCGCAAATCGTTGAAGAAGCGCACGCCGAAGTCAACCAACCGGAAAAGGTCGCGCCTGCATCGTCACAAGTGCGCAAAGCCAACCTGACGCCCGCCCCGGACATTCCGAAGCCGCCGTTTTGGGGCACGCGCACGATCGGTTACATGCCGCTTGAAATGGTGCTGCAAGACTTACACAAGAACGAACTGTTCCGCCTGTCATGGGGTGCGAAAAATACGCACGGCGCAGAATGGAATATTCTGGAAGCCGAGTTTGAAGCGCGCCTCGATCGCATGAGTCGTGAAGCGATCCGCGATAAGTCACTGATGCCGCAAGCGGTGTATGGCTTCTTTCCGGCGAACAGCGACGGCGAAGATGTGGTCGTTTACGATCCGACACCATTTGAGGCAGCCCGCTCAGTCGGTGGATCGTTGGCAGCGGTAAAGCGTCAGGAGCTTGCGCGCTTCCACTTTCCGCGCCAGCAGAACGGTGAGTTCCTGTGCTTATCGGATTATTTCCGCCCGGTTGCCAGCGGCGAGATCGATACGGTCAGTTTTCAGATCGTCACAGTCGGGCAGGCGGCCACCGAAAAGTTCGATCGGATGCAAAACGCTAACGAATACAGTGAGGCATATTTCTTTCACGGATTAGCCGTGCAAACCGCTGAAGCGACGGCAACCTATGTGCATCGCTTCATCAATCGCCAGTTGGAAATCCCGGAAGCACGCGGCAAGCGGTACAGTTGGGGCTACCCCGCTTGCCCCGATCTAGAAGATCACGCGACACTGCTGCGCATCCTGCCTGACGCAGCGGACAAGATCGGGATGCAGCTTACCAGTGCTTTCCAATGGATGCCAGAGCAATCCACGGCAGCGATCGTGATTCACCACCCGCAGGCGAAGTATTACAACGTAGGCGTCAGTCGCATTGAGCAGTTGACCAGCGCGTAAACTCCAAACCTAAATCGCTCCCCTTCCCTTGTCCTCTATGAAGAGGTTGGTGGAAGGGGAAGT
>Ga0209100_1001212_pt1 | contig 18404 bp, 19 predicted proteins | sample lystaG_FD_185480 | JGI IMG/M metagenome (GOLD analysis project Ga0209100, IMG submission 185480) | Glacier valley bacterial and archeal communities from Borup Fiord, Nunavut, Canada, to study Microbial Dark Matter (Phase II) -... | ecosystem: Environmental > Aquatic > Freshwater > Ice > Glacier ...
AACACACCCTCGGTCTGCGCGGTCACGTCACCCTCGAGCAGTTTGCCGCTGGCCGGGTCCTGGGCGGTTTGCCCGGAGAGGTACACGAAGCCCCCAGCGCGGACCGCGTGCGAAAAAGGCCCGATGGGAGCGGGAAGGTGCGGGGTGTTGATGCCGTCTCGAGCCATAAATCTCCTTGGGGGACAGGTTATGGGTTACAGGTTACAGGGATTGGAGGGGTTCTGCACTCGAGTGGTGAGTCAGGGTGAGGGGTTTGCCACCACGGCCACTTTACGAGCTTGGGCCGCTTGCCGGGTGAACCAGGCAATCCCGGTAATCAGCACCCCAAAAATCACCACTCGAGCGCTCAAATGCTCGTGCAAAATCAGCGCTGACCAAATCAGGCTCAGCATCGGTTGAATCATCTGGATGGGGGCCACCCTTGTGACCCCGCCCAGCGCCAGCCCTCGGTACCAGGGGAAAAAGCCCAGAAACACGCTAAACACCGAAACGTAAGCGAAGCCCAGCCACGCGGGGGCATCGGCGTGAATTCCGTGCGAAGCGAGGAGCAGCACTGGAACGCTCAGAAACGGTGCGGCGAAGACCAGCGCCCAGGAGATAGTTCGCCAGCCCTCGAGCGCCCGCGCCACCCGTGCGCCCTCGGCGTAGCCCAGTCCGGCTAAAATCACCGCCAGCAGCAACAGGCCGTCGGCGGGTTGCAATCTTCCACCGCCCTCGAGCCACGCAAAGGTAACGATGGCGCACACTCCGGCCAGATTCCAGCCCCAGAAGGCCAGCTTTGGGCGCTCCCTGGTCAGCAAAACACCCATCAGTGCGGTGGCAGCCGGCAGCAGACCCACGATGACCACGCCGTGCAGGCTGGGCACGCTTTGCAGCGCCAGCCCGGTTAAACTCGAGAATCCGACCACACAGCCCAAGGATACCGTGGCGATGCCGCGCCAGTATTTGCGCTCTGGGAAGCGCTCCCGCCTGAAGAGCAATAACGCTCCAGCCAGAATCGCCCCGATGAGTGCTCGAGCGAGTCCCACGAACAGACCACCCATCTCTGGCGCGGCTAAGCGGGTCATGGGCAGGGTGAAGCTGAAGATGAGCACGCCCAGAAAACCTAGAAAAAGCGCCTCGGTATCGGTATTTCTGGGTTTGATTTCGACTCGAGGTGCCGGGGTGGTTTCACTCGAGCGCACGGTTCTCCTCGAGCGCGGGAATCTCAATAAATCCCTCGAGATAGGGCGCGACATATCCGGCGATGAGCACGCGCTCTCCCTCGAGTTTGCACCACAGTTCGCCGCCCCTGACGCTGACCTGACGAGCGTGTAGCTCGAGCTTATTCAGCTTCTCGGCCCACAGCGGAACCAGGGTGGTGTGGACGCCGCCCGTCACCGGGTCCTCGGGAATGCCCATGCGCGGCACGAAAAAGCGCGATACAAAGTCGCAACCGTCACCGGGCGCGGTCAGCACTGCCCCGTGGACCTCGACCCGCTCGAGCAGCGCCAGATTGGGCCGCGCACCCCGAACGGCGGCCTCGCTCTCGAGCAGCACGTACACGCTGTCTCGCGCGGTCCAGACCTCGAGCGGAACCACGCCCAGCGCCTCGATGAGACCCGCTGGAACCACTATGGGTTGCGGTGGGTAGACCGGAAAGTTGAGGGCCAGCTTTTCGCCGTCCCGCACCACCTCGAGCGGGCTGAGCATACTCTCAAAGCGCACCTGCTCGAGACTGGGGTCCATATGCTTGAGAATCACCCAGGCTGCCGCCAGTGTCGCGTGGCCGCACAGCTTGGCCTCGGCCAGCGGGGTGAACCAGCGGATGTGGTAGTGTCCCCGCTCGAGCGGCACGAAAAACGCCGTCTCGGACAGATGATTCTCGAGTGCAATGCTCTGCATCAGCGCGTTGGGAAGCCACTGCTCGAGTGGCACGACAGCCGCCGGATTGCCTTTGAAGGTCTGTGAGGTGAAGGAATCCACCTGATAAATCGGCAGGCGGGTCACGGCTGAACCTGCTCACAGAACTGCTCGAGCGTTACTGAATCTGAGGTCGTAACGTTACTGTCTATTTTCATGTATTATAGTAACACTATGGCGCAGAACTTTTCAACCCTGAACCTGCTCGAGCGTGACTTCTCGTGAAAGCCGTCCCTAATTCTCGAGCAACACAAATTTATACCGATTTACAGAAATTGCTCGAGTCTCTGAATTCGGGGGAGAAACTCCCTCCGGTTCGCGCTCTGTGCGAGCGTTACTCAGCTAGTCCGGTAACGGTGCAAACCGCACTCTCCATGCTGGCTCGAGCAGGTCGGGTGGTCGCTAAATCGGGGGATGGGACGTATAAAACAAACCCGGTGGCGCACCCCCTGGTTATGGTCCCGACCCCGGATTATGCGTGGCAGAGCGTGGCGCTCGGCTCGAGTCCGCTGGCCGACGAGGCGGTGGCGCGCGACCACTTCACCCCGCGCCCAGACCTGATTTCGCTCAGCATCGGCTACCTGGACGAGAGTTTGCAGCCGCTCGAGCGCTTAAACCGGGCCGCAGTCCGGGCGCTCAAACGGCCCCAAATCTGGCAGCGCCTGCCGCCCGAGGGTTCCGAGGAGCTGCGGGCCTTCTTTGCCCGCTCGCTGGGCGGCGATTTTGGGGCGCAGGACGCTTTAATCGCCTCCGGCGGTCAGGCCGCACTCTCGAGCACCTTTCGCGCTTTGGTGCCTCCGGGCGGCAGTATCGTGCTCGAGTCTCCGACTTACTTTGCCGCTATTTCGGTGGCGCGGGTGGCGGGTTTTAAGACTGTTCCGGTTCCGGTGGACGGTGAGGGGATTCGCCCCGATTTGCTCGAGGAAGCGCTCAGAATCAGCGGTGCCAAGGTGCTCTATCTTCAGCCCCAGTTTCAGAACCCCACCGGGGCCACGCTGACCCTCAGAAGGCGGGCTGAGGTGCTCGAGCTGGCCCGCAAGTTTGGAGTCTTCATCATCGAAGATGACTACGCACACGATTTGCGGCTCGAGGGGGAAACCCTGCCGCCACTGATTCTGAGCGCCCCGGAGCGCACGGTTTACATTCGCTCCATCACCAAAATCACCGCGCCAGGACTGCGAATTGCCGCCATTTTAGCCAAAGGTCCGGTGTTGGGCCGCCTCAAGACCATGCGCGCGCTAGACGATATGTTCGTGACCGGACTGACCCAGGAAATCGCGCTCGAGTTGCTCTCGTCCTCGAGCTGGCCCACCCACCTCAAAAAAGTTCAGGCGGCGCTCAGGCAGCGGCGCGACCTGCTGGCCTTGAGCGTGCGACAAAAGTTGCCCCAACTCAGACTCTCGAGCCTGCCACAAGGCGGGTTTAGCCTGTGGTTCGAGCTTCCCCCCGGAACCGACGACCTCGAGTACGCCCGCAAAGCTGCCAGGGTTGGGGTGAGCATCGGCGCGGGTTCGCGCTACTTTCCGGCAGAACCGGGCGGGTCCTTCGTGCGGCTGACCTATGCGGGATTGCCCGAAGACCGACTGCTCGAGGGAGTCTCGAGATTGAGGGGGGTTGTATGATGCCCAACATGTTTGAATCAGAGCGTCCAGGGGCGGGTGAATACCTTCCCTTCTACGAAACTTACGTTTCACTCGTGCCAGAAGGTTCGGTGATTCGCACCCTCGAGATGAACGGGAACGCGACCTCGAGCCGTCTGAGCCGCCTGACCGACGCTCAAGCTGCCCACGCTTACGCCCCCGGAAAGTGGACTGTCAAGCAGGTTTTAGGCCATATGTCGGATTCCGAACGGGTTTTCGCCTACCGCCTGTTGCGGATTGCTCGAGGGGACACCACGCCACTGCCGGGATTCGAGCAGAACCTGTTCGTGGAAACCTGGGACATCTCCGAAGTCCCGATGCTTTCGCTGTTGGCCGAGTGGGACGCGGTTCGCTCGAGCACCCTACGCCTGCTGTACCACCTGAGCGAGTGGGACTGGACCCGCCGGGGGGTTGCCAGTGGCGGAGAGGTCACGGTGCGGGCGCTGGCTTTCATGATTGCAGGCCATGAGATTCACCACCGGGGCATTCTCGAGCACCAATACTCGGTCTAAAATCGTTTTGGATAGAGCGATGTTGTTTTAGTGTTGCTAATACGTTGTATTAGCGCTGCAATTCTGATACACTCGGCTCGAGGAGTCTTATGATAACTGCGCCACTCAAACCTCTGCCCAACGCTCTAAGCCGCCCCATGAGGGAGTTGACGGGCGCTCAGGGTCGCTACGATGCCCAGAAAGTTGCCCAGAGCCTGGGCCTTTCCCTGCGCGAACTGGCTGAACTTTTGGGCCGCAACGTCAGCACGCTTAGTCGCAATCCCGAGGGCCTCGACCTACAAGAAGGGCTGGCCCCGCTGATTACCGTACTGGACTTGCTGCACCGCACTGGGGCCAGTGACGATGGGGTACGCGCTTGGCTCCGCAGTCCTATTCCTGGCCTGGGTTATAGTATGCCGCTCGAGCTGATGAGGTCTGGAAATACGGGGCGTGTCCGTGAAGCACTCGAGCGTGCTGTAAACGGAGATTTGGCTTAAAGCATTTTTCACTACCATTGCGCCACCTACACTGTCTTGGCCCAAAGGCAGCACCTGTCGGGCTGGGCCGCTTCGTTTCGGCTGGCTCCATTCTCGTGAAAAACGCCTTCCTATTGCCACTCCTTTTAGTCGGGAAGTATTGAGCCTGTGGCTCAATACTTCCGCAAATTACTTTAGTGCTGCTCGAGGACAAGCTGAGAGAGGTGATGGCTCACCTTCTCTTAAGCGTGCAGGGCGGTTGGGCCTTCCGCGCTGTCGAGGGACGGTTCTCGAGCAGTATCAACAGTGTGGTGGGGAGTTTGCGGCGCAGTGGTTGCTTTCATTACGCCGCCGACGGGGTGGGGACCCTGTATCTGGGGCTGAACCGTGAAGCTCTGTTGTACGAGGTGCGCTCCCAGGGCCAGGACCTCTTTTTGCCTGGGTTGCTGCCCCCACCTACCCATGACACCGTTCCTTTTCTGCTCAACCTCACTCGAGTGCTCGATACAACCGACCCAGCGGTTCAAAGTGTTCTCGAGACGGGAGTGCAAGAACTGACCGGGAGCTGGCAGTACGAGAACGATTTGTACAACAGGCGTGCTGCAACGCAGATTTTGGCTCGAGTGGTGGCCTCGAGCGGAATCGAGGCAATTCGTTACCTCAGTGCGCGTACCGCTCAGCTCGTAAATCTCGCGGTGTTCGTGCGAAACGTGACCGAGCCGCTCAGCGCTTCTCTGGGTCCTAACCATCTTGTCCAGAACGTTTTGAGCGCCCAGCAAACCTCCGAACTGCTCGAGTAGGTTTTAGAATAAATCCCAATGAACCTCACCGACGCTCATCTGCTCGAGGCCGCCACCCAATTTGAAACCCCACTGTACGCCTACGATTTGGCGACCCTGGAGCGTCAGCTCGAGCGGGTCAAAATTGCATTTAAAGGTGCGCGGTTGTTTTACGCCATGAAAGCCAATCCCAACCTGACCTTGCTGCGCTTTATCCGGGCGGCAGGGTTCGGCTTCGAGTGCGTCAGCCACGGCGAACTCGAGCGCGGCATTCATCTGGGCTGCTCGGGCGAGGAGATTCTGGTCAACGGCCCCGCTAAATCTGCAAAGGAGTACGAGCGCGGCGCTGAACTGGGTGCAACCTTCATCGTGGACCGCCTGTCTGAACTCGAGAAGCTGCCCCCCGCGTCCAGAATCCTGATTCGGGTCAATCCGGCGCTCGAGGTGAGCACCCACGACCATCTGGCCACGGGTGCGGCACACTCCAAATTTGGGGTTCGGCTCGAGGAGGTGTCTCGGGCGCTCTTTCGTGCGCTCGAGCTGGGCCACACCGTGCGTGGCCTTCACCTGCACATCGGCAGCGCCATTCGGGATGCTACCGATTTCTCGCTGGCTTTCGAGAAAATTGCAGCCCTGGCGCAAATCACGGGTCCGCTCGAGGTGCTCGATTGTGGCGGCGGCTGGGGTCTGGACGCCCAGCTCGAGGACATTGCACAGGTGGCGTTCGAAGCGGCGGCGGCGTTCGAGGCTCAGCTCTGGGTGGAACCGGGCCGCTTTCTGGTGGCCGAGTGCGGTTTTTTGCTGTCTCGAGTGGTAGGGTTCAAGCAGACTGCCCGGAATTTTGCCCTGCTCGATGCGGGGATGACCGAACTCATTCGCCCCATGCTGTACGGTGTGGAGCATCCGGTGCGTGTGCTTTTACCCGATTCCCGATTCCCGATTCCCGATTCCCGATATGACCTAGCCGGACCCGCCTGCGAAAGTGGCGATGTGCTGGCCAGAGACGTGACCTTGCCTACGCTCACCGAGGGCGATGTGGTGGCGCTCGAGCAGGCCGGGGCTTACTCGAGCGCCATGTCCAGCCACTACCTGACCCGACCACACCCGATGGAGGTGCTGTGGGATGGGGCAGAGTGGAAGGTGATTCGCGCTCGAGAGACTGTGGAAGATTTGTGGCGGCTCGAGTTATGACCGTTCGCGCCGTGCTGTTCGATTTGGACGATACTTTGCTTCACCACACCCGGACCAGTCGGCAAGCTCTCAGCCGGGTTTTCACGTATCAGCTCGAGAAACAAGAAACGACCCTCGAGCGGCTTTGCTTGCTCAACGACAGCCTTTACTACGAACTTTTTCCACGTTTTTTAAACGGAGAGCTGACCCGTGAGCAGGCTCGAGCCATTCGGTTCTGGCGGATGCTGCAAGACTGTGACCAGGACGCCCCCATTGAGTATGAGCAGGGCGAAGTCAGCGCGTTGGCTTATGAAGAGGCTTACAACCTCGAGCGCACCTGTATTCCTGGCGCGGTCAACCTGTTGCGTTTCCTGAAAGAGCACATCAAGGTGGGTATTTTAACCAACAATCCGGTTCGGTCCGTTCAAGACGAGGAACTGCTTGAGGTGCCGCTCGAGCACTGGTTTGTGAGTGGTGCTGTGGGTCTACAAAAGCCAGACCCAAAGTTCTTTTTGTACGCACTCGAGGCGGTGGGCTGCTCCCCTGAAGACGCGGTGATGGTGGGCGATTCCTGGGAAAAAGACGTGCTGGGCGCTCGAAGGGTAGGAATGCGGGCGGTGTGGTTTAGTCCCCTGAAGGCCACCCCTCCTCTGCCCGAAGTCTGCGTCCTGCAAAGTTTCGAGCCGCTCGAGCACGTTCTAAATCTCCTGCTCGAGCGCTGACCTTCGTCCCAGATATTTTGTCTTAAAGCAGGTATCCTCGAGCTATGAATGCTCCGGTTTTGCTGTTTGATGGCGTGTGTAACCTGTGTAACGGCGTGGTTCAGTTCGTGCTGAAAAATGACCGCCGGGGCGTGCTCCAGTTTGCCTCACAGCAATCGGAAAGCGGAGTAAGCCTGCTCGAACAGCACAAAATTCCCCCAATGCAGGGCGTGGTTCTGCTTGAGGGTGACACGGTGTTTACCGGAAGCGACGCCGCGCTCAGACTGTTCCGGCACTTAGGCGGCAGTTGGGGCGCGCTCGAGGTTTTAAGGATTTTTCCTCGTCCGCTGCGCGAATTCGTGTATGGCTTTATTGCCCGCAATCGCTACAAACTCTTTGGTAAACGCGAAAGTTGCATGGTTCCCCGAGCCGAGTGGAAGAGTAGATTCCTGCTTTGAGACGTCAGACATCAGAGTTCAGACATCAGATTTAGGGCAGTAGCTTTTTCTGTCGTCTGCTTTATCACCGCATCTCCCCAAAAAATACAGACCTCGAGCGTCCACACACCCATACTCGAGACCATGAAAACCCTCATTCTCGGAGCCACCGGCGGCATTGGACAGGCCCTCACTCGAGCCTTTGCCGCGTCTGGCGAACAGCTTTTTCTCAGCGGACGAAACTCGAGCGTGCTGCGCGAACTGGCTCAGGAAACGGGCGCGGAATACTCGGCGGCGGACCTCGCTAAGGAACTCGAGGTCAGGGCGCTGCTCGAGGAGGTGGGCCAGTTTGATACCCTGATTTACGCGGCGGGCGCGGTCTCAAGTTCCCCGCTCGAAAACCTGGAGAGTTTGGCCGCCGAAAGAGTGTGGAACGCCAATTACTGGGGCGCGGTGTGGAGTCTTAAGCACGGGCTGCCCCGCTTGGCGCAGGATGGCAAGGTTTACCTGCTGGGCGCGTACCCCGAACTCGTCACCGCGCGCGGCATGAGCCAGTACGCCGCCTCCAAAGCGGCCCTGGCGGGTCTGGCCAAAATTGCGGCCCTCGAGCGCAAAAACACCGTGACCCTGGTGCTGCCGCCTGCGGTCAACACCCCGCTGTGGAATGGCATGGGCGGCAAAGCGCCCAAAAACGCCCTCGAGCCGGAAACGGTGGCGCAAAAGATTCTCGAGGACGCACTCTCGAGCGCGTACACCTCAGAGCTGAGGATTTAGGGAGACGGCTTGGGTCAGTTCGGGGCCAAGTGCTCGAGGGTATGAAGGGTGGTCAACGTCCTCGAGAATAAGTTGAAACAGAGCAGGGTGAGCCGTGTTGACTGAGGAACAACTTACAGACCTGCTTTATTGGTGCTCCGCGAGTCAACCACGTATGAGGCAGCATAAAATTCTCCTGTACTCGCCGTGGCCCGCCAGGGCCGAGCCTTGTTCAGAGCGATGTCCAACTCTGGGGCGTCCCGGTCCATCTCGCCTACCACGACACCCTCGGCAGCCTCCATCCGCACCAGAAGTTCGCCGTCGGGGCTAATCAACCCGGACATCATCATGTGGGCGCATTCGGAGGGCACTGACAGACTCAGCCAATAGGTGTGGATAGCGGCGTAGGCTCGAGCCTTCAAGTAAAATATCCGGTCTACGGGATATGCCGAGAGCAACAAACAATCCACGCCGAGTAGCCCGTACTCGATGAACAGCGATGGGAAATTGATTTCCACGCAGATGGCGCAGCCGAACCGAAAGCCGTCCACCTCGAACACCAGCGGTTCGTGACCGGGCGCGTAAAAGCGAGTGGTCTCCGTGAACGAGCAGAAGCGCTTGTCGTAACGGTTCACCAGCTCACCCTGGTCGGAGATGACATACAGACTGTTGTGAGGAAGGTGCGGCGGCGTTAACGGGTGGGCCGAGCCAAGTACCACCCAGAGCTTCAACCCTGCTGCAAGGGCCATTACCTGTTCCAATTCGTCGCGGACAAGGTGCCAGTTGACTTCACTCCAATCCTGAATAGGGTTTTGGGCGTACCCAGATAACATACCCTCGGGAAACTGGATGAGTCGAGCGCCGTTGGCAGCAGCGCCATGCATGGCGGTGCGAACCTTCCGCCCATTCTGACGGGCATCACCGCTGATGGGAAGCTGCGCGATGGCGATGTGAAAGGGTGGCATGGAACGATTATATTTGCGAAGGCCCAGGCCAGAAACTCGGACCTTATGAGAACACGCCTCACGCGCCCAACGGGAGAAGATTCTTCTCGAAGTCAGGTCTACAACGTACATACGGCGAAGTCCCCTTTTCGCGCGTGCTCGGGGGGAGCGATGTCAGTTGAGGGAGAGGTGGTCTAAACCCTCGAGCACCACCTCTAAAAACTCCTGGGTTCCACAGGTGCCGCCCAAATCGCGGGTGGCGTGGGTGGCCAGCGCCCTCGAGACGGCAATCTCCACTCGAGCGGCCTCGGATTCGCGGCGCAGCGAGTGGCGCAGCAACATGGCCGCGCTGAGGATGGCTGCGGCGGGGTTGGCGATTTCCTGACCTGCAATGTCCGGGGCGCTGCCGTGAATCGGCTCGTACAGGCCCGCGCCGTCGCCCAGGGAGGCACTCGGCAGCAAACCGAGCGACCCCGGCAGCACCGCTGCAAGGTCGCTCAAAATATCCCCGAACAGGTTCTCGGTCAGGACCACATCGTATCTCGAGGGGTCGGACACAATCAGCATGGCGGCGCTGTCCACGTATTCGTGGTTCAGGGCGACATCCGGGTAGCTCGAGTCGTGCAGCTTCTGAGTGGTCATGCGCCATAGTTCACTGACCTCGAGCACGTTGGCTTTGTCCACGCTGGTTACTTTGCCCCGCCGTCCCCTGGCCGCTTCAAAAGCCACCCTTGAAATCCGGTCAATCTCGGGCACGCTGTAACGCATGGTGTTGAACGCCTCGGTTTCACCCAGCGCTCGAGGCTGCCCAAAATACAGCCCCCCCAGCAGTTCGCGCACGAATAGGATGTCCACCCCAACGGCCTTTTCGGCCTTCAGCGGCGAAAGGTGCTCGAGGCCGGGAAACACTTTCACCGGGCGTAGGTTGGCGTACACCCCCATCACCTGACGCAAGCGCAACAGCCCCGCTTCTGGGCGCTTGGGCTTGGGCAGTTTCTCGTACTGTGGCCCCCCGATTGCACCTAATAGCACCGCGTCGGCGCTGGATAAGGCCGCTTCCACTTCCGGGGCGAAAGGGTCGCCGTACCGCTCAAATCCGGCCCCCCCAAAGGCGTATTCCTGAAACTCGAGGTCGGAGGCCACTTTTTGCAGCACCCGAACCGCCGCTCGAGTCACTTCGGGGCCGATTCCATCTCCGGGTAAAACCACAATTTTGGGCATCTAAGTTTACTCTCCTAGTACTGCGTCCACTTCGGTTTCTACCAACCATTCTGGCCGAACGAAGCCTTTAACCTCCACAAAAGTGCAGACAGGTCTAATCTCGGCAAAGTACTGCCCATGCACTCGAGCGGCTTCTTCCCAGCGAGTGATGTCGGTCAGCATGATGCGGGTTCGTAGAACGGCGCTCAGCGGAACCCCAATCTGCTCGAGGGCGATGCGCGAAATCTCGAGGCAGCGGCGGGTCTGGGCCGCGACATCGCCAATGCCCACGGTTTCACCCTCAAAGCTGAGTGGGGCGGTGCCTGCCACAGCGGCAATGTTGCCGATGCGAACGGCTCGAGCAAAACCCATGATGGGTTCGAGGGGAGAGCCTGAAGACGCAGATTGACGCATGGTTTTTCCTTTTGAATTTAATCCCAGATATTCGGGCGCTCGAGACCTGCTTGGCGCATCATCTGAAGAAGCTGTCCGGTGTGAACGCTGTCGTGGTAGGCAAAGCGGGCCAGCATGTCGCCCACCGTGCGCGTTTGCCGGGGGTCCGCCTCTGGGCGCACGATAAAACGACTCCCCAGGTCGCCCTCCGGGAGTTGAGCCACGTCCTCGAGAAAGGCATAGAACACCGGTTCTGCTCGAGTAATCTCCTCTTCAACCGACCCAATCGGCAGATGCTCGAAGGGCGACTGGAAATTGTCTGGTAAGTTTTTACCCTCGAGCAAAAGTTGATGGTAGATATACGTTCCGTCCCAGACGTGACGAATTGTTTCGCCAAAGCTCATGGCCTGGGGGTCCGGTTTCCACTCGAGTTGAGAATCGGGAATAGCTCGCCAAACCAGAACAGAGCGGCGGCGGGTTTCACGCAGGTTGAGCAGGGCCAGCTCTTTTCCGGTCATGGAGGAATCATACTGGAGTGTGCTGAGTTAAATCTAACCTGCTCGAGCAGACTTTCTATCCATCGCCTCGAGCAGTTCTCCGGCCTCGAGCAGCCCTGCAATGGGGTCCCAGTGTCCACTGGTCAGCGATTGTCGGGCCGAAGCGGGCATCTCCACTGCAAAGCTCGAGCTGCCGTAACGCACGGTGAGCGCGTCCAAATCAATCTCTAACTCGAGGGCCGGATTGAGTTCCACTGCCGCTGCCAGCGTCTCGAGGTCCGCTTTTGACGCTTTGAGGCACACCAGCGAGATATTGGTAGAGTTGCCAAAGAAAATCTCGGCGTAACTCTGGCCGATGATGGCCCGGAAACCGGAGCGGTACACCGCCTGCGGCGAATGCTCCCGGCTCGAGCCACAGCCAAAGTTGTCGCCTACCAACATGATGGTGGCTTCTTTAAAGCGTGGGTCGTTGAGTGGGTGCGGCTTCTCGAGTCCGTCCGGGGTGTAGCGCTCATCAAAGAACAGCGCTTCTGAGAGTTCGTCAAAAGTGATGGCCTTTAGGTAACGGGCAGGGGTGATGCGGTCAGTGTCTACGTCGTTACCAGGAAGGTAAACGGCGCGGCCTTTGATTTGGTGAATTTGCTCGAGTGCCATGTTGGGGTCCTTTTGGATTGCAATTGCGTATTGATAATGTGGGTTAGTCGCTCGAGCGGAACCGGGCGAATCCCCCTGCTCAAATGCGCTTCGCTAATTTGAATCTCCCCCTTGTTAAGGGGGAACTTAAATGCGTTTTGCTCGAGCGGAAAGTCTTTAAAGTACCCCCTTAACAAGGGGGTCTTCGGGAAAGCGGCCCAGCCCGTGAGGTGCTGAAGTTGGGCCAAGACAGCGTAGCGCTCACGAAGGGGGGATTCATTCCAGGCCGAATACTAAGCTAAAGCCAACTCCCCAACGCCAAACACTTCCCTCGCGTCCACCACTTTCCCCATCACCGCCGCCGCCGCCACCATCAGTGGACTCATCAGCAGTGTGCGCCCGGTAGAGCTGCCTTGCCGCCCCTTAAAGTTGCGATTGCTCGAGCTGGCACAGATTTCATCGCCCTCGAGCCGGTCTGGATTCATGGCCAGACACATCGAGCAGCCCGCAGCCCGCCACTCGAAGCCCGCGTCCCGCAGAGTCTGCGCGATGCCCTCGCGCTCGCACTCTTCAGCCACCATCTGAGACCCCGGAACCGCGATGGCCCGAACTCGAGGGTCTACTTTATGCCCCTTCAGGTACTGCGCCACCTCTCTAAAATCCGAGGTGCGCCCGTTGGTGCAACTGCCTAAGAAGGCCACGTGGATGGGGGTTCCCTCGAGCCGCGTTCCGCCCTCGAATTTCATGTACTCGAGCGCCTCGAGCCAGGTGCCGTGCTCTTTTTCCGAGACATCGGCCAGCGCGGGAATATTCTCACCAATGCCAATGCCCTGACCGGGGTTGATGCCCCAGGTGACGGTGGGTTGAATGCTCGAGCCGTCTATCGTGACCACATCGTCATAAACCGCGTCCGCATCCGAGGCGATGTTCTTCCAGCGCTCGAGGGCGGCTTCCCACTCGAGTCCTTTGGGCGCGTAGGGCCGCCCCTGGATGAAGTCAAAAGTGGTCTGGTCGGGGTTCACGTACCCACAGCGCGCCCCGCCCTCGATGGACATGTTGCACACCGTCATGCGCTCTTCCATGGTAAAGCCATCGAACACGCTGCCGCCGTACTCGTAGGCGTAACCGGTGCCACCGCCCACGCCCAAAACCCGGATGATGTGCAAAATCACGTCTTTGGCGTACACGCCGGGGCGTAAAGACCCGTTGACAACAATGCGCCGCACCTTGAGCTTGCTCAGGGCCAGGGTCTGGGTGGCTAGTGCGTCGCGCACCTGAGTGGTTCCAATGCCAAAGGCGATGGCTCCAAACGCGCCGTGGGTGGCGGTGTGGCTGTCGCCGCATGCGATGGTCATTCCCGGCTGGGTGATGCCCTCCTCCGGCCCCACCACATGCACGATGCCCTGCCGCCCGCTGTCCAAATCGAACATTTTAATCCCGTGCTCGAGCACATTCTGACGCAGCGCCGCAATCATGGCGGCGGCCTGCGGGTCCGCAAAAGGCTCGAGCAGGCTATGGGTCGGCACGATGTGGTCCACCGTGGCAAACGTGCGGCCCGGAAAGCGCACCTTGAGGCCCAGGTCGCGCAGCATCCCAAACGCCTGGGGACTGGTGACTTCGTGAATCAGGTGAACGTCAATAAACAGTTGGGTTTGCCCACTCTCGAGGGTGCCGATGGTGTGACTTTCCCACACCTTTTCAAACAGATTCTTTCCCATGATGCCTCCAGTTTAACGCTTGTTTTGAACCCTCGAGCCTGAAACTTTAGACATACACTCGAGTGTTGAGCGAAAAGAAAAGCCCCCCGAGCGCAAACTCAGGGGGCCAAAGGTCTAAATCTCGAGTCGAGATAGCCTCACCCCAGGTGGGGTAGTAGCACGCGAGCGACGTGTTCGCGTTGAAGGGTGCTCGAGGGGGTGTGGTGCATGGGGGAATTGTAGCAGGTCGCTCGAGGGCGGGTCAAGGTAAAATCGAAGTTAGCAGACCGTATGTAATCTCTCCTAATTCTCCTTCTCTACCGTAACAACCATGAGTAAAAGTAGCATGGAAGCGTTTTAGACGGAAGTCATTGAGCGAATCATAGGCTAATTCAAGGATTTTGAAGGAGCCAGTTGAAGTGTTGCACCCTGTGTGGCTGTAGGAAAAGTCGAGGCCCGGATGTCCATCTTCCTCAAAGGGATAGCGCTGAGTCTGTAAATAGTCGCCCAAGGCCAGCGGAACACCGAGTCGCACAGTTCTGAAGTTCAACATCACGTCCGGGGTCATGTCATTGCCTTTGGGAAGGAAATTAAAGCCGATATGCCCAGGTTGCCCCTTCACTTTCTCGTCCGTGGTGATAAAAAACCACTCCATGCTAGCTTTGGTGTAAGTGGCATCGAACTGGAATACATTGTTGCGTTTTAGGACGAGACGCGCTCCATAAGGGGGCAAAATAGTCAGGGGAAAGCGCTGCTCTACGCTCCCGGCTCGAGCGACCATGTACACCGTGGTATCCTCTAAGACCTTAGCTGGAGGGGTGTATAGCACTTGATTACCCTGTCCACGCTCGAGCTTACCCAGATTGGGTTCGAGGGAAAGTTGAACGGAATCTGTGCTGTAGTCCAACCGCAACGAGAGCACTTGAGTGGGACTTCCCGCATCCAAAATCAGGCTGGGGGGATTGACCACGAAAACAGGCTTGGGATTGACCACAAAGTGAAAAGCTTTCTGCACCGTACCCACACGGGCTGACAAGGTGACCGTGCTGGGCTGCTCGAGGGTGTCTGGCGCACGGTATTCTGCGCTTCCATTCTCGAGCGGGAGCAGCGTGCCTGGACCTTGCAAGGTCCAGACGACCTCTTTGAGGGGTAAGTCGCGTTCAAAGGTGAAGCGGTAGGGGCCACCGCCCGTTTGAATGGGCGAACTTAGGGGGGGAGCGCTGCGAATTTGTGCGCTGGGCAACAAAGAGATGTTGGCCTTCTGTTGAATCTTGCCCACGTTCAGGCTGGCAATCAGGGTGGCTTGAGTGGCGCGATTCAACACTGCGGGAGGAGTGTACTGAACAGAGGACCCTTTGAGTCGGGCCAAACTGCCGGGTCCCTCGAGCGCCCAGGTCACATCCGAAGCACTGTTTTGGACCAAGGCTTCTATGAATACAGGAGAACTTCCCGCTTCTAACTCGAGTTGATTGGGTAGTAAAGTCAGTTGGGCAGGTGCAGAGGGCGCTGGAGTAGGCGAACATGCGCTGAGCACAAGCATACCCAGGAAGGCCCAGGAAGGCCGAGAAGGTATATAGATCATCATCTCAGGGTAGCGTAGAAAAGGGGCCATCGTAGTGACTGAACTCAAGGCGAGAAAAATTACCTTTCAGGCTGTTGCTGGTCAGAAAGCCACTAAATAAGTTGATTGCCTCGTTGTACGGCAGGTTGCCAACCCGGTTGATGTTGAGGGAATAGCTCGTGTTTGGCTCGAGCATGAAACCGAAGCGTTTCAGGTCGAGTTCGTTTTTGGGAACCATGGCTTGTAAGAGCAGTTGAAACGGACCCGTTTGGCTGCTCTTGGCCAGGGATATGAAGAACAGGCCTGGGTCGCTGCTCCAGCTCAGGGTAGTCTGCGAGGTCGCCACCTTGGCATCTCGAGCGGGGCTGATCGGGTTGATTGGACCCGGCAGCGCAACTTCGAGCGTGGCTGGAAGCGTCTCGAGGTGGGACACTGTGGAGCCGCTGCCACCACCAACGGAGATGTAATAGCTGCCTTCGCCCGTTACGGGCAATGCCACCTTGCCTTCGCCGTCAAAGCTACCTCGACCCAGCGCAATCGTCCCCTCGTTGGGGTCGCCCTGGTAGGAGGTGGTCAGATAAAAGCCGTTACTAGGCTGACCAGTAGGTAAAGAAGGTTTTACCGTAACCGTGGTGCTGCTGATCTTTTTCAACTCGAAATTCTGATTCTCGAGGCTTCCCGTTTCGGGAATCTTGTCCAGTCGCAGCTTGCCATAGGCGGTGTAGGTCTGCATCAGGTCGGTGTAGTTGCCACTGGACTGAAAGCCATGCAGAGTGGCCTGTCCGGTGGGCGACGTCTGGTAGCCGTCAGTAAAGTCTTTGAGCACCAGGGTATACGCGCCAACTTGACTAAAAGGGGGCTGTATGCGGACACCTCTTTGGCTCGAATACTGCGCGGTGGTCAGGTAGAGGTTGATGTCTTGAAAAAGTTCCCGTCGGGTGATGCTCCCCTGGATTTGAGCACTCGAAGGGGGAGGTGAGGTGGTTGCGCCAAAGCGCTTGGTTTCATCAATCCAGGCATTCAGCAGCGGGCTTAGATCGCTTACGGTCGCATTCTCGAGAATCAGGGTGATGCTGCGACCTTCGATGTTGGGGTCTGGGAAGGCGACTTTGAGGGTATATGGAGAGGTAACACCCTCAATGCGAAAGTTACCTTGAGCATCTAAGTTCGCTGGCGGCTTACCTTCTACCGTCAGGGTGACACGTCCGGAACTGGCGCTCAGTTTGCCGCTCAGAGTGGTGCCCTGGCTGGTGATGGACGGAGTAGGATTGCAGGCCACCAGTGCAGCAGCAATGCTTATGAGGTAAAAGAGGCGCTTTTTCATGTGTGTTTATCCTTAAGTACCGATAACTTCTATGTACCTATCTATACTAACGAATAAAATTCCCCTGATGGATGTGCGAGAACGTAGGGTAGTAAAGGCCAATCGCTCCTTACTGAGCACTGAAGTTAGAGCGAGTGGGGTACGTAACACGGGTCATCCTCCAGGTTCGCTCGAGAGTTTGAGAATTCTGAGCGCAAGCAGAAAAGTATAAATTATTTTTGAGTGTTGCATGAAGGAAGAGAGAACCGTGGGGTTCTCTCTCAAGGTGAAGGCTTGAATTGTGGCTCGAGCGGAAACTTTAAGGAACGACGGGCTTAGGTTTGACGGTCAGCGTGACCGTTGTGGTCGCGTCGCTCGGCGTCGTTCCAGTGGTCGCGGTGATGACCACGGTGGTATCAGCGGTCACGCTCGAGGGTGGGGTGTAGGTAGCGGTGTTTCCGGGCGTGACGCTGATAACCGTGTTTCCGGTGATTCCTCCCGTGGTAGCCAGTGGGGGAGTGGTTGAAGTGACGGTATAAACGATGACCTTAGTCGCGTCCAAATCGGTACGGGCTGCGGTCAGGGTGATGGGAGTAGCGCTGCCCGCCGTGATGGTGGTGCTCGAGGGGGTAACGACCAGGACAGGTTTGGGCTTGATGTTGAGCACCGCTGTTTTGGTTATACCGTCCACAGTGAAGCTCAGGGTGACAGTGACAGGAGCCGTCACGTCGGCGGGCGCGGGTGGGGTGTAGCGGTAGGTATCGCCGTCCACCACGCTGATGCTGCCGCTCTTGGTGGCCGGGTCAATCGAGAAGGTCACGCCTGAACCCGGTGTGAGCAGGGTCCTCAGCAGCTTGATGTTGATGGGGGCTTCACCCGCCACAAGGTCGGTTTTATCCGGCGTGACCGTGAGAATTTTGACCGTGGGCTTGACCTTGAACTCGAGGGTCTTGGTCACACTGCCCAGTTTGGAGGTCAGCTTGACGGTCTGCTCGGTGGTCACATCAGCGGGCGTGGGTGCGCTATATTCCACGCTCGAGCCAGTGGTGGGAGCCTTGAGCGAACCTACCCCCTCGAGCGTCCACATCGTAGGACTCACGCTGTCGCGGTTGTTGGTGCTGACGCTGAACGTCTGCTTCAGTCCAGCGTTGAGCGTGCTGAAATTGGCGGGGCTGACCGTTAGGGTAGGGAGCAACACGGTGAACTTGACACTCTGCTCGAGCGTTCCGGCTCTGGCCTTGAGGGTCACTTCCTGATTGGCGGTGCCGCTCAGAGGAGGGGTGTACTGGGTGGTGACGCCCTGCTTGGGGTCAATACTGCCCGCTCCGGTGGCAGGCTCGAGTGACCACAAAATGGTGTCGGTGCTGCCCGTCAACTTGGCGTTGAAGACCACCCCAGCGGTGTTGAACACGATGGGTTGGGTCGGGGCTTGAATCTCGAGGGTCGCTTTGGGTTTGAGCGAAACTATGATGGTTTTGCTGAAGGTCGTATCACTCAGCGAGGCGGTGATGACCGCTGTGGTGCTGCTGTTGAGGGTCGCAGGCGGCGTGTAAGTCACCTTCGCGCCTTTGGTAGCCGACAATGTGCCGTCCCCGGACAGCTTCCAGTTGACCTCGGCGCTGCTGTTCTCGACCTTGGCCTCGAGCACGGTGCCTGCGTCTCCAGCGGTGGCGCTGATGCTTTCGGGGGTCACGCTCAGGGTAGAGGGTGCCTAACAAGATTCTGAAGTTGCTACATACAATTCTGTATTTAGCTAAGATGGGCAAAAAAACGTTGTTCAGCACACATCTTCCATATTAAAACACCAAATGTACCCCTCAGCATCTG
>Ga0209100_1001213_pt1 | contig 18400 bp, 14 predicted proteins | sample lystaG_FD_185480 | JGI IMG/M metagenome (GOLD analysis project Ga0209100, IMG submission 185480) | Glacier valley bacterial and archeal communities from Borup Fiord, Nunavut, Canada, to study Microbial Dark Matter (Phase II) -... | ecosystem: Environmental > Aquatic > Freshwater > Ice > Glacier ...
ATATAAAAACAGTTTTGGTTTATTCATACGGATATTTCAAAAATATAACCTTTGGTTTGTAACCGCAATTAAATTTTGTTATTCGTGGATAAAATTCTTTTATAATTTTAACGTGTAAGATAAAATAGAAATTATACTACCGATAAAGTTTATAAAATTTGACATTCAATATCAATTCTTTAAAAATTATCAAAACAATGACGATCACAATTAATTTTTTAATAAAAAATTTATAAGACTAAACTGAAAAAATAAATTAAAATATATTTCAAATTGGCTTTAGCCTATTGAACTTAAATTCATCTTTATTTTTACTTCATTATCTTTTTACTCGCTTCAATAAAAGTTCAAAAAAATCCTTCCGCCCCTGATAGCCGGGATAGTAGCGTAAATACTTTTTTGTTGCATTTGAACAAAAAAGATTGCAGCGCATAGCCCGATACAAATGTTGGGCTTTGTACAAATGTTCATGCTTCTCATTTTTAAAATAATAAAATAAACACTATAAAAAACCCCTTATCATTTTACTGAAAAGGGGCTACACAAACTGTGACACAAACACACACTTGCTGAAGCCACATGGACTTCAAAGGAAGCGAGTTACTAGTCGGGTTTTTTGCCGTCTAAAAAGTTATTGATGGTATTTATATTTGCCTGATTTTTATCGTCGGAACTAACGGTATAATTGCTGTAAAAGGTTTCTACATCTGCAATCTGGTTGTGGATTTCCATATTACGACGGAGGTATGCGGGTACGGTTTCAAACTCATTGTTCGGATCGGCCGCGTTAATATTGAAAGATAAATTTCTCAATTTTGCTATCCGCTCAGATGCCCGGCGCCTAAGCTCTTCTGTTTCGTCCTGCATTGCAGGCTCCTCAACAGGGTTGCTTATAAAAGGCTGTGTTTGAAACTTTACCAGAGGTTTATCCTCCGCCGTTTCTAGGTTTTCTTTTACTACCAGCTTCATCTCCATAACAGGTTCGTCGATCTGTATTGCAGGTTGCACCGGCAGTGGTTTATCGATTGGAATGGATTTTAAATTCTCCGGCTTTGCCTCTGCATAAATTTGCGTTGGCTTTACCAGAAAGCCCCCCGACGAAAGTTGGCTTTTATTGCTAGCTTCTTTTTTTATTTCTTCTTTTAAATGTGGAATTTCTTTTACAGCCTGTTTTGGTATTGGGGCTATAAATTCAGTTTCAAATTGTATTACCGGAACTTGATCTGATGATGAAGATATTTCAAAAAACACAGGCAACTCATTCGAATTGTCCACAGTAATTATACTTGGTAGTTCTACGTTATTTTCCTGCGCCATTGTTGGCATCATTCGGTCTGCAGGTTTTTCAATTTCCGGGATGGGAGTTTCTATTCTTGCGTCTTCAAACTGAAGCGTAGGTTGCGTTGCAGCTACCAATGGTGCAGGCTGCCTTGGCATTTCCAGCTCCATTACCACTTTTTCGTTTGATGGTTTTGCTGTTTCGGTTTTTACGTTTTTTCTTGGAAAAGGATCTTTGTGTTCGAACCCTGTTGCTATAAGTGTTATTCCTATTTGTGCACCCAGTGTACTGTCGTACCCAAGCCCTAAAATAACATCAGTATCTTCTCCGGCCTGCTCTAAAATATAGTTCTGAATAATCTCCACTTCATCCATGGTAAACTCATGCTCGCCTTCAGCAGAATTGATATTGATGAGTATCCATTTTGCACCACGGATATCGTTGTCGTTTAGCAACGGAGAAGTCAATGCATTTTCAATTGCAGCAAAAGCACGGTTTTCACCTTCGGCAGTTGCACTTCCTAAAATGGCCACACCGCCATTACTCATAACAGTACATACATCTGCAAAATCGACGTTGATTTGCCCGGTACTGTTTATGACATCGGTTATACATTTAGCAGCAGTTGCTAAAATATCATCAGCTTTATTAAAAGCTTCTTTCATTTTTAAATTACCAAACTGGTGACGCAGTTTATCGTTGCTTATAACCAGCAAAGTATCTACATGATTTTTCAATAACATAATACCTTCCTCTGCCTGCGCTATGCGTTTTTTTCCTTCGTATGCAAATGGTGTGGTTACAATACCCACAGTAAGAATACCTAAATCTTTACAGATTTTTGCAATGATGGGTGCACCACCTGTGCCTGTGCCACCACCCATACCTGCGGTAATGAAAGCCATTTTTGTATTTACTTCCAGTATTCTTTTTATTTCTTCCAGGCTTTCTTCAGTTGCCTGCCTGCCTATTGCAGGGTTTGCACCGGCACCCAAACCCTGTGTAAGGTGTGGACCGAGCTGTATTTTATTGGGCACATTACTAAGTGCAATTGCCTGCGCATCTGTATTGCAAATAATAAAATTTACGCCTTCAATATTTTGTGCAAACATGTGGTTTACAGCATTGCTGCCGCCACCGCCTACGCCTATCACTTTTATGATAGAGGACTGATCTTTTGGCAAATCAAAATGTATCATGTTGTAATTTTTAGAGCCCCCCTACGTCCCCCCCGAGGGGGGATAAAAAGGCAGTGATTATTTTTAAATTTCAAGTTCAAGAAAACGATTCGCTTCGGTATCCCTCCCTCTCGGGGAGGTAAGGAGGGGCTAAAGTGCGCTATCCTCTTCCTCTTTAAACATTTCAATTAAGTTGGTTTTAAAGCTATCCATAAAACCTTTAATTGTTTTTTTGCGTTTTACAATTTCGGGTTCTACCTCCGCAGATATTTCTTCCAATTCATTTACTACAGGTTCTTCCTGCATAATGCCTGTGCCGGAAACTTTTATAAAATTGGTGTCGAACTTTCTATTTTTGTTTTCGTAATCGTTGTATCCTTTTAAAATTAAACCGATACAGGTACTGTACATTGGCTTTGATAATTCCTCTATCTGAGAACCCGATAAATGCTCGTTAGGAAAACCGATACGGGCATTTAAACCGGTTACATATTCTGTAAGCTGTAATAAATGTTTAAGCTGAGAACCGCCGCCGGTAAGGATGATTCCACCATTCAACATTTTATTATCGAGCCCAACCTGCTTTAAATGAAAGGTTACAAAATCCATAATCTCACTCATACGAGCCTGAATAATGTTGGCAAGATTTTTTACAGAAATTTCTTTTGCAGCCATGCCACGCAAACCTGGAATGGTAATAAATGCATTTGCTTTTGTTTCGTCTGCCAGTGCACTACCAAACTGTATTTTCATTTGCTCTGCCTGTGTTTTTAAAACTCCCAGACCGGTCTTTATATCATGTGTAATATTTTCGCCACCAAAAGGAATTACGGCAGTATGCTTTAAAATACCTTCATAAAAAACTGCAAGATCAGTTGTACCGCCACCAATATCTACAATGGCTACACCGGCTTCCAGATCCTGATCGCACATAACTGCGGCTGCAGATGCTAGTGGTTGCAATACGAGATCCTGTGTTTTTAAACCTGATTTTTCTACACTGCGGTTGATGTTTCTGATGGCGTTTTTATCCCCGGTAATAATGTGAAAATTTGCACCAACTTTTACACCGCTGTAACCAATCGGGTTAGGAATATTCTGAAAATTATCTACCGTAAATTCTTGTGGAATTACATCAATAATCTGATCTCCAGCCGGAATGTACGTACGGTACTGGTCTGCAATTAATTTATCAATTTCATCCTGGCGAATTTCATCGTCATTTTGCTGTCGTACAATATCGCCACGGGTTTGTAAACTTTTTATGTGGTGCCCTGCTATCCCTACATAAACTTCGCTAATGGAAAGACTTGGGTTGGATGCATAACAATTTTCCAAAGCAGTCTGAATGGCCTTAATAGTCTGGTCAATGTTTAAAACCATACCATGTTGTACGCCATTGCTGTTGGCTCTGCCGAAGCCTAAAATTTCCAGTTTACCAAACTCATTTTTACGTCCGGCAATTGCTGCAATTTTAGTTGTTCCAATGTCTAAGCCTACGATAACGGGTTGTTCCTGATTCATAGTTGTGTGTGTTTAATTTGTGTGTGTGTGTTGTTTGTGTGTGTTATTTTAAATGTTACAAGTTTTGAGTTAGAGGTTGTGGGTTATAATATGAACCTTTAACTTTTTACTAGTAACTAATTTTAATGCTTGATCTTTTGTGTTGTGTCTTTAATCTTTTGTCTTGTCTCTTTAATCTTTTGTGTTGTGTCTTTAATCTTTTGTCTTGTGTCTTTAATCTTTTGTCTTGTGTCTTTAATCTTTTGTCTTGTGTCTTTAATCTTTTGTCTTGTGTCTTCCTTCTTTTTTCTAATTCCTAATAATCATAATCATTATTTACTTTTTGCTTTGGCTGTACCACTACTTTTTTTATTAAAGGTTTTGCAGGCATTACAACTATTGGTTTTTTTATTATCACCGGGATTGCTACCGGTTTTTTTATTGGTTTTGTAATTGTTTTATTTGGAATTACAGCTAATTTGTTTTCCGGTATTTTAACAGATTTATTTACAACTGTAACAGGTTTTGGCGCTGTTATTAAAATGGTTTTACTGACAACTACAGCAGGTTTTGTCAGGGTTGTTTTCTCCACTTTTTCAGGTGCAGTTTTTAAAATTAAAGTGGGTGCTACAACAACTGCCGGTGCAATAAAATCTTTTGATATACCTTCTTCCCGCTCCATAGATTGTTGAACAAGCGAACTGTCTGCAGCTTTTTTATCAGCTTCAGGTAAAAATGTTTGCGTAGAATCTGCAGATCTTCTGGCAGCGTCTTCTGCAATAAATTTTATGAGCTGCATGGTTCTTAAAGAATCTGCAACAACATCTGCTTTCCCTCTTATACTTGCAACTATCTGGTTTTTATATTGAAGATTAATTGTGCTGTACCTGTTCCAGCCGGATTGTGTAATTACATCCTTGTAAAACATTTTAAGCTTATCAAATTTGCTGTTAATTTCTGATGCATCGCCAAAAATAATACGCTGTTTCCCAAGTTTAGGTATAAGCTCAAATGAACGGTTTATATTAATATCTACCTGATCTATCATTGCCATCAAAAACGTGTCGGCAAGTATTTTGAGACTCATTTTTTTTATACTGCACAATAAAGAACTGTCATTCTTAGCCAATATTTTTGCATCGCTGGTAAAGCCTGTAAACACCGGCAGTCTCGCAGAAAATTTATCACTTAAAGGCAATATCATACAGCTGCTGTCAATATAAAAAGTGTTGCCGGTTATTGTAAACAATCTTGCAATCGGCTCTCTTTCCTCAACAGAAACTTTTAAGAAATTATTGTTATCAAAATACAATTCTGCATTTTTAACCCATAGATCTTTTTCAAGTGCTTTTTCTATACGACCCAAATCAATTGACCCAAGTGATTTTTTTTGCGTGCTATCGCCACCAAAGTTTTTAATGATGTTGTAGACATCTGTTTTATCAATAAAAAAATTATTGCTTACTCCATAAATATTAATTTCAACTCCCTTGCAAACTTTAATTTCTTTGCTGTGCACAGCAGATACCAGCAAGGCAACGCAAGCTGAGCCCACAAGCAACCATGTTAGGTTAATAAAAAAACTGACAATATTTTGTTTATTGAACTTCATTAATTTTCTATAATTTTTTTTATGGGCTGCACCAAAACATCAATATCTCCAGCGCCCGCAGTAATCAACATTTCCTGTTTATTATTTTTAAGCCACTCCAAAACTTCAGTATTACTTTTTATGCTTTTATTTTTATTCGTCATTTTATTTAGAATTAATTCACTCTTCACCCCTTCAATTGGTAACTCTCTTGCAGGATAAATAGGCATTAAAATAGTTTCATGAGCAAGACTCAACACTTCTGCAAAACCGTCAGCCAGGTCTTTTGTTCTGCTAAATAAATGTGGCTGAAAAATAATCGTACATTTTTTCTGCGGAAACAATTCTTTTGCGCCGGTTATCAATGCTCTTAACTCTTCCGGATGATGTGCGTAATCATCTATCAAAACAAGTTGAGGTGTTTTTATTATATATTCAAACCTTCTTTTTACACCCGCAAACGATGCCACTGCCGACTTTATTTTTTCATCATCTATCTTTAAATATTTAGCTACACCAATGGCTGCAATTACATTTTCTATATTGTGCAAGCCACCCATATTAAGCACAACATCTTTTAAAGTCCAATAATTATTTACAACTTCAAACTCATAAGCACCGTTTTTTATCTGCAAATTTTCTACATGAATATTTGCATCTTTATCATTTAAACTATAAGTGCAGGTATCATTTATTTTAAAATCGCAACCACGTTTTAATCCGTGTTTTATAATTAAACAACCATTGCTTTTTATTTTGGTTGAGAATTCAATAAAGGCATCTTCCATTTTTTCTGCTGTTCCATAAATATCTAAATGGTCGGCATCCATAGCTGTAATAATGGCAACATCGGGTTGAAGTTTTAAAAAACTTCTGTCATATTCATCTGCTTCTACCACAGAAACCGGATTTTCACTTTGCCAGAAATTAGTATCGTAATTAGCAGCTATTCCACCTAAATATGCGTTGCAGCCAAAACCGCTGTCTTTTAAAATATGAGCTATCATAGCACTGGTAGTTGTTTTACCATGCGTGCCTGCAACACAAATATTAAAAGTATCTTTTGTAAGCAAACCCAATACATCACTGCGTTTTAAAAGCGTGTAATTATTCTGTTTAAAATAATTGAGTTCTTTATGGGTTGATGGAATTGCAGGTGTATAAATAACAACATCTGCATTTTTATCTAGCAGGGCTACATCATCTTCATAATGAATTTCAATTCCTTCTTCAACCAGTTTTTTTGTAAGCGCTGTTTCCGTTTTATCGTACCCGCTAACTTTTACATCACGCATATTAAAACACCTGGCCAGTGCACTCATACCAATGCCTCCGATGCCGGCAAAATATATTGATGATATTTTGTTGATGTCTATCATACTCTATTAATGGCCTTTAATATTTGTAATGCAATTATATCATCTGCATTATTTACAGCAAGTGCGCCAATATTTTCTGTCATTATTTTCTGTGCTTTTTCATCTGCACATAATTTTAAAAGTGCAGGCATTAACTCATTAAGTACATCTGCATCTTTTATCATCATTGCAGCATCCTTATTTACAAGTATTTTTGCATTTGCAGTCTGGTGATCTTCTGCAGCGAATGGATATGGCACAAAAATTACCGGCTTTTTTACCAGACAAAGTTCTGCAACTGCCATTGCTCCACTCCTGCTTATTACAACATCTGCGGCAGCATAAGCATATTCCATTTGTATTATAAAATCCTTCATGTAAATGCCTTCAACATTTTTTACTGTAGACGTAGCTTTTTCAAAATAGGGCTTACCGGTTTGCCAGATTAGCTGCAGATTATTTTGTGTAAACGAAGCAATATTTTTATCAATTGTTTCGTTTATAGATTTTGCACCAAGACTTCCACCAACAACCAAAACAGTTTTTTTATATTGATCTAATCCAAAATAATTTACCGCCAGTTGTTTTGTAACTGTGTTGTGGCTTATGGCCCGGCGTACAGGGTTACCCGTTAAAATAATTTTTTCTTCTGCAAAAAACTGTTGCATAGAATCTGATGCTGTAAATATTTTCACTGCTTTTTTGCCTAACATAATATTGCTCTTGCCTGCAAACGAATTACTCTCATGAATAAATGTTGGAATATTTTTACTCTGCGCATATCTTAAAACCGGATAGCTGGAATATCCGCCAACACCAATAACAACATCAGGTTTAAACTCCTTAAATATTGTCGATACCTGAAAGAAACTTTTAATAATTTTAAAGGGAAGTGAAATATTTTTTATCAAAGAACTTCTGTTAAAACCAGCTATATCCAAACCTCTAATTTCATAACCCGCCAGAGGTACTTTTTCCATTTCCATTTTTCCTTTTGCACCTACAAATAAAAATTCCGCCTGTGGCCTTATTTTTTTTAATGCATTTGCAATGGCAATTGCCGGAAAAATATGCCCACCCGTTCCACCACCGGCTATAACAATACGTAATGATTTGTTGTCTGCATTTTGCGGTGCAGAAACAACTTCATTCGATATGTTTATAACATCATTCATTTATGCAACAACTGCTTCTTTTTCTGCTGAAATAATTTTTGCATTTTGCGCTGCAATTTTACCTTCCTGCTGTTCTACATTTCGTGCAACACTTAAAATAATTCCTATAGATAAACAGGTGAACAAAAAACTGCTGCCGCCCATACTTACCAGTGGCAATGTGACACCGGTATTTGGAAATAAATTTACATTCACACCCATATTTGCAATTGCCTGTATAACCAATGTGAAACTTAATGCCAATGCCAAAAAAGCACCAAATGCATACGGGCATCTTCTGTAAATTCTAATACATCTAAATAAAAACAACAGGTAAATAAAACAGATTACCGTTGCACCAAAAATGCCGTACTCTTCTATAATAATTGCATAAATAAAATCACTATAACTATGTGGTAAAAAATTTCTTTGCTCACTGTTTCCCGGACCTCGGCCCAACCAGCCACCTTTTGCAATAGCTATTTTAGCCTGGTTAATCTGATACAGTTTTTCATTATTATCTTCTTTTTTACTGTAAACAAAAGTCTGTATACGCCCTATCCATGTAGGTATACGACCTGCAGATAATATTGCAGGTAATTTTTTTGTTTCTCCAAGCTTTGTATCATAATTAGACACAGCAATCGAAATGAGTAGCACAACCGGAATCATTGCGACACCCAGAGTTATTAAAATATGTTTTGTACTTACCCTGCCAATAAACATCAATAAAAAGCTTGTACCGGCAATTAATATTGCGGTTGATAAATTTGCAGGTGCAATTAAAATACATATTACTGCTACCGGAATAATGATTGGCAGAAATCCTTTTTTAAAATCTTTTATTACATTTTGCTTGCGGCTTAACTGTCTGCTCATATACATAAACAGAGCAAGTTTTGCAAGATCCGATGTTTGAAAAGTCATGTTTATCACCGGCAATTTTATCCATCTGCTGCCAGAGTTTAATTCAACTCCAAATAAAAGTGTATACAATAAAAGTGGTATCGAAATTAAAAATAGCACAAGTGCTACTCTTGAATAAATGGTATAATTTATTCTGTGTGCAAAATAAATAACCAGCAGACCAAGTACTATAAAAGCAAACTGTTTAAACAAATAACTTTCGGTGCTCTTGCTCATTCTGTATGCAAGAGATCCCGTACTGCTGTAAACCAGCAATAAACTTGCAAGCGTAAGAATAATAACAATCGCCCAGATAACACGGTCACCCTTTGTTTTTTTCACAAGGTTACCGCCCATATTTGCAAGATCAGGCTTAAAAAATTCTCTTATGTTATTTGCTTCGAGCATTATTATTTTTAAAAATTTATTTTTTGTTTATCGGCTGAAAGGCTGTGATGTAACTTCATTGGCGTCGCACATTTCATCGGTGTTTCTTTAATCATCTTTTATCGATGTTGTATTTTTCGCTTTTATTTTTTACTCTTTACAAATTCTTTTTTTACAATCAGTTTGTCAGGGTGAGCTTGTCGAACCCGTTGCCCTAAATTAACCCGCCTTCGACAAGCTCAGGCTGACAGCTTTAAATCCAGGGCATCTACAAATCCTTCACAGCTTCTTTAAACTGAACTCCTCTGTCTTCATAATTTTTAAACAAATCAAAACTTGCACATGCCGGGCTTAATAAAACCACATCGCCTTTTTGCGCAAAATGAAAAGCTGACTGTACCGCATCTTTAGCATTATCTGTATTTACCATCAGCGAAACAATACCGCCAAACGCCTCATGTATTTTTCTATTTTCTGCACCCATGCAAACAATTGCTTTTACTTTTTCTTTTACCAATTCTTTCATGGCAGTGTAATCATTTCCTTTATCTACACCACCAAGTATAAGTATTACAGGCTTCGTCATCGTTTCAAGCGCATACCATGTACTGTTTACATTTGTAGCTTTACTGTCATTAATAAATTCAACACCCCTTATTGTAGCAACAGGTTCCATGCGGTGTTCAAGGCTTTCAAATGTCTGCAAAGCCTCTCTTATTTTTTCTTTTCTTATACCGATTGATGTACCGGCCATGCTTGCTGCCATGTTGTTATATTGATTGTGTTTACCTTTAATAGCAAAATCAGAAACATTCATTTGCATTTCTTCCCCTTTCCATTTTAGATGCATTTCTGCGTTTGTCAGGTATGCTCCTTCCGGTAATTCTTTGCTCATAGTTATTGGTGCTTTAATTGATCTAATGGTATAGTTTTTTAAATTTTTTATGGTTGTTTCATCATCCAGATTATAAATAAAAACATCACTTTCCGTTTGGTTTTCAATTATTCTGAATTTGCTTTTTATATAATTATCTACATTGTATTCGTATCTGTCTAAATGGTCTGACGTTATATTGGTTATTATGGCTACATCAGGTTTAAATGTTTTTATATCATCTAACTGAAAAGAACTTACTTCCACCACATATATTTTTTTAGGATCTTCAGCAATCTGCCTTGCAAATGAAAAACCTATGTTACCAACCATTGCACAATCTTCTCCCGCTTCTTTACATAAATGGTAGGTTAAAGCTGTAGTGGTTGTTTTACCGTTACTACCAGTAATAGCAATAATTATACTGTCGCCTTTGTACCTAAATGCAAATTCTATTTCACTAATAATTTCAATTCCTGCAGTACGAATTTTTTTTACCAATTCATTCTTCTCAGGTATGCCCGGACTCTTCATTATTAATGTTGCATTTAAAATTTTTTCTTCTGTGTGAAAACCTTCTTCAAATGCAATTCCGTTGTTTAAAAGATCTGTTTTATAATTTTCGTTTATTAATCCACCATCACTCACAAAAACTTCAAACCCTTGCTGCTTTGCTAACAGAGCAGTTCCTATTCCACTCTCGCCACCACCTAGTATAACAATTCTATTTTTCAGTTTTTAAAATTTATCTGAGTTTTAATGTTACAATTGCAATTGCCACACACAAAATGGTAAGTATCCAAAATCTTACGGCAATCTTACTTTCGTGGTAGCCTAGTTTTTGATAATGATGATGCAATGGACTCATTAAAAAAACTCTTTTACCTTCTCCATATTTTCGCTTTGTGTATTTAAAATAACTTACCTGTATCATCACACTGGATAGCTCTACAAAAAATGCCAGACAAAATATTGGGATTAATAATTCTTTTCTAACAATGATTGCAAGCGCTGCAATTATACCTCCTAATGCCAGGCTGCCGGTATCGCCCATAAAAACCTGTGCGGGGTAAGAGTTGTACCATAAAAACCCAACACATGCACCAACAAATGCTGCAATAAAAATGGAGAGCTCACCAAGGTTTGGTATGTACATAATATTGAGATATTCTGCAAATTTTATGTTGCCACTTACATAGGCAAATATGCCAAGGCAAATTCCTATAATTGCGCTGATCCCTGTTGCCAGACCATCTAACCCATCAGTAATATTTGCCGCATTTGAAACTGCTGTAACAATAAAAATAACAATAGCTATGTATACGATGTAGGTATAATCTTCCAAACTTTTTGGTAACAGTTTGGCATAATTAAACTCATGGTTTTTTACAAATGGAATTGTCGTGATGGGCGTTTTTACCGTTACAAAACGATGTTGTTTACCTTCAATAATCACTGTATCTTCCAGTAATTTTTTTTCTCCTCTTTGCAGTACCACAGCATTGTCTGATTTTATAACTTCTCTTTTTACTGTTACACTTGGGCTGAAATAAAGTGTAACACCTATAATGATTCCTATAACTACCTGTCCAAATATTTTAAACCTTCCTGCAAGGCCATCACTGTCACTTTTTTTATAATCATCACCTTTAAATTTAGCAAGGCGCTTACTTCTAATTTTTAAATAATCATCTATAAAACCAATAGCACCAAGCCATACAGTACACAACAACATTAACCGTACATATACTTTATCAAGATTTGCCAATAATAAAGTGGGTACTAAAATGGCCAGAATAATAATGAGCCCACCCATCGTTGGTGTACCTTTTTTTTGCTGTTCACCTGCAAGACCTAAGTCACGAACGGTTTCTCCCAATTGTTTTGTTTGTAAAAAACGGATCAATTTTTTACCATAAACTGTTGTAATGATCAATGATAAAATCAATGCCATCATCACCCGAAAACTAATGAACTGAAAAAGTCCACTACCCGGAAATGTTGATTTTGTCCAGTGATGCGTTATCCAATCAAATAAGTGATACAACATAAATATAAAATTTGCAAATGTGCAAATATGAAAATTTGCAAATGCATGTTACTTAAATCCCTTTTTTTAAACAAAGCGAACAATTGATGAAATATGTTTGCATATTTGCAGAATTGCATATTTGCCCATTTGTTTACTTTCCTAACAGCTCAAACATTTCCCGTAACACTTTCTTATCATCAAATTCATATTTCACACCTTCTATCTCCTGATATTTTTCATGACCCTTGCCTGCTACCAAAACAATGTCTTCTTTGTTGCTTAAGCTTACCGCAGTTTTTATCGCTTCCCTTCTGTCTGTTATCGTTATATATTTTCTTCTTGCAACCACATTTATTCCTGCTTCCATTTCTTTTAAAATATCTTCAGCTTTTTCATTGCGGGGATTATCGGATGTAAGAATAACTTTATCACTATGCTCACATGCCACCTCTGCCATTAATGGGCGCTTTGCTTTATCTCTGTTGCCGCCACAACCCACAACTGTTATTATTTTTTCGTGACCATGCCTTAATTTTTTAATCGTGGCAAGTACATTTAACAACGCATCCGGCGTATGTGCATAATCTACAATTCCAATTACATTTTCAACCTTGCTCACTTCATAATCAAATCTGCCTTCTGCCCCATCAATATTACTAAGCCCAAGCAGAACTTCTTCTTTTTGTATACCAAGCAAAGTTGCTACAGCATATACTGCAAGCAGGTTGTATGCGTTAAATTCACCTATCATTTTAAAATGAACTTCTTTGTCATCTACAATCATGTGCAGACCGCTCAACCTATTCTCTAAAATTTTTGCTTTAAAGTCGGCAACTGTTCTTAAACTGTAATAGTATTTTTTTGCAGCAGTATTTTGTAACATCACTGCGCCACGCTTATCATCAGCATTAGAGATTACGAATGCCGCTGATGGTAAATTATCAAACCATGATTTTTTTACACGTATGTATTCTTCAAATGTTTTATGATAATCTAAATGATCGTGTGTAATGTTTGTAAACACGGCACCCTTAAAAATTATTCCTGCAATCCGCTGTTGTTCTATTGCATGGCTGCTACATTCCATAAAAACATATTCACAACCTCCATCCTTCATTTGTTGCAGCAAAGCATTTAGACTAATTGCATCTGGCGTTGTATGTGTTGATGGAATAATTGCTCCGTCTATTTTATTTTCTACTGTGCTGATAAGTCCACAACTGAAACCAAGTTTTACAAAGAGATTGTATAAAATAGTTACGACCGTTGTTTTTCCATTTGTACCGGTTACACCAATAATTTTTAATTTGGCAGAAGGTTCTCCGTAGAAGTTGTGCGCAATGAAACCCGCTGCAGAAGCACTATCAGTAACTTCTACATAAGTAATACCTTCTAAAATGTTTGATGGCAATTGCTGCACTACAATAGCAACAGCACCATTTTTTATTGCAGCATCTATGTAGTTATGTCCATCTGTTGTTGCGCCCTTTACTGCAATAAAACATCCACCTTTTGTAACTGCACGGGAATCTATATGCAAAGATTTAATCTCAACATCAGTACTGCCGAGTACTGCTTTAAGTTTTACTTTATATAGTAGATCTTTCAACATTAATTTAAAAACAGTGTTATTTTATCTTTTAAAATTTGTTTAATATTTATTTATTCTTAGCTTTTTATCATCAAAACTTTTAAACTTAAAGTCTGTCAGGCTGAGCTTGTCGAAGCCGTTGCTACAAACGAACCCACCTTCGACAAGCTCAGGCTGACAGTAAAATTTTTTGAACATATACATAAATTTTTCCTTTCAACATTAATTTAAAAACAGTGTTATTTTTTGACCTTTATTAAAATTTGTTCCTGCGATAATGCTTTGGCTGATTACTTTTCCTTTTCCTTGTAAGGCTATTTTTAATCCTTTATTTTCTAAGATATACACAGCATCTTTTAAGCCCATACCTGCAACATCCGGTATTGTATTGTTTGTTGAATAACCAGTAACTGAATTGTTTAAGGTTGCTGTGTTTTGCGCAAGTTTTATATTTCTCCAGTTGCCATTTTGTGAGGAATCAAAAAATGGAATTGCCATATAACCAAGTATGGAACGCATGTCATTTTTTAAGCCCATTGCATTATTTGAAAGGGAATCTTTTAGCAATGCAGTATTGTATGTTGCAGTAGTTAAATAACGGGCATAAAGCTTATCACTAATTTCTTTAAAAACTACCCCCGATACCGCAGCACCATAAACAAGTTTAGATTCAATACTGTTTTGTATAACCACTGCCATTGTATATTTGGGAGCATCTGCAGGAAAATAACCGATGAAAGATGCCTGATAAATTTTTGATCCTTTGTTGTATCCTTTGTTATCTAATGCTGTAACAGCTGTTCCTGTTTTTCCTGCAATTTTATATGTGCTGTCCTTTATAGCTCTTGCAGTTCCATGTGCACTTTCAACAACCTCAAGCATGGCTTCTTTTAACATGGCAACTGTTTCAGGGCTGCATACCTGTGGGTCTAAAACCTGCGGTGCAATTTTTTTAATTGAAACCCCGTAATCTTTTATTTCACTCACCAAATAAGGTCTCATTAATTTACCGTTGTTAGCTACTGCATTGTAAAGTGTAAGCATGTGCAGAGGTGTAACAAGTTCTTCATAACCATGTGCCATGTAAGGAATTGTAGTAGCACCCCATTTTTTTACTTTTTTTATTAATGGAAAACCTGAAGAGGCAACGATATCAACACCTGTGTAAGTATCCAATCTCATTTTATGTAAATGATCGTAAAACTTTTGCGGCTGGCTTTGATAATATTGAAAGGCAAGTTTGGCAAATGCTACGTTACTGCTGGCAGCAAATGCTTCCTTTACAGTTGTCTCATGCGTGCCCATGTGAGAATCTTTTATTCGTAAACCGAAGAAAGATTTCGATCCTCCTTCACAATCCACAATTGTATTTAAGTCTACATATTTATCTTCCAGCAAACTCATTAAAGTGGCAAGTTTGAACACTGAACCCGGCTCTGTTGTTTTGCCTATGCCATAATTAAAATCTTCAATGTAAGTACCGTTTGGTTGTTTACCTAAATTTGCTATAGCCTTAATTTTGCCTGTTGCAGTTTCCATTACAATGGCAGTACCATGCACAGAATTATTACCAACCAGCATTTTCATCAAGGCGTTTTCGGCCACATCCTGTATATATGTATCAAGTGTAGTTACAATATCTTTTCCATTTACAGGGTCAAGTTCAGAACCCTCAACAGGCATATAAGCGCCGGCTGAATACCGCATTAAACGCTGTCCTGTTGTACCTCTTAACAAACTGTCATACGTTAATTCGAGTCCAACATTTTTTGCAAGATTTTGTCTTGAAAGACCGATGGTTCTGTTTGCAAGCAGGATGTATGGATTAATTCGTTTGTCTTTTGTATCTATAATAAAACCACTTTTATTTCTGCCCAATCTTACCAAAGGAAAATCTCTCAACAAAAGATATTGATCAAAAGTCATTTTCTTTTTAAGAATAAAATACCGGTCTTTTTCCTCATATGCCTGCTGCAATTGTTTTTTATAATCTTCAGCACTTTTATCTGCAAAAAGTTTAGAGAGGCAAAAGCTTAAAGAATCAATATGATCTTTAAAACGTTTACCTTGTTTTTCCCTTAATCCATCTGCGGCAAAATCTACATAAATATCAAAAACGGGTACTGATGTACTCAGCATATTTCCGTCTTCACTGTATATAGTTCCTCTTTCTGCTATAATTGGTTGCGATTTAATATGGAGACTGTCGCTCATACCAATCCAATATTTACCCTGTACAGTTTGAATATAAATTGCTCTCCCCAAGACAAATACGCAAAGTAAAACCATGCATAAAAAGCACAGATAAACTCTCCATAATATGTCTTTTTTTACATCCATTTTAATAATTATTTTTTAATGGTATCAGTCATTTTTTTAGCTACAGTTTCCTCAAGCAGCATGGGCGGCAATTTTGATTCTTTAAGACCCAGTGGCTCTACTGCTTTTATCAATTCGCTTGCTTTACTCCTAAATATTAAATCACTCTTTACTGATTTATATTCGTATTCTAATTCTTTAATATTTTTTTCAGTAACAGCAATTTTTCTAACGAGTTTGTCTGCATGGTGACCGTTGTATATGTAAAGAATTGCAAGCACGGCAAGAAAAAGAAAGAAGGGAATATTTTTAACTATTTTATTGTAGTTAAAAAACTGTTTCCTTTCAGCTTTGGGTACTTTAGTTTCTTTATTTTTTTTTTCAGTCTCCATTTACTTTTTTTGTGCAACCCTCAATTTTGCACTTCTGCTTCTTGTATTATTTTTTTGTTCGGTTGAAGATGCAGTTATTGGTTTTTTGGTAATAATTGTAAAAGGATTTTCTGTTCGTGTTCCGTACACATCATCTGCTTCCTGTTCTTCTATTGATCCGTTTTTAAAAAAGTTTTTTACTATTCTGTCTTCCAGAGAATGAAAGCTGATCACAGCTACCCTTCCATCTTTATTTAAAACTGCCTTTGTCTGCTCCAGCATTTCTTCTAATACCTTCATCTCTTCATTTACTTCTATCCTTAATGCCTGAAAAACCTGTGCTAAATATTTATTTGGATTCCCTTTTACTACTGAAGAAATGCTTTGCTTAAAAGTATTAATGGTTATAAATGGTTTTATCAATCTTTGTTCAACAATTGTTTTTGCCAGCGTTTTTGCATTTGTAACCTCGCCGTATTTTTCAAACATTTTATGCAACTGCAATTCTGTAAAACTGTTTAATACTGTCGCAGCAGTTGTTGTCTGGCGGTTATCCATCCGCATATCCATTGCTGCATCAAACCTTGTACTAAAGCCTCGTTCGGCAGTATCAAACTGGTGACTTGAAACTCCTAAGTCAGCCAAAACCCCATCCACTTTTGCAAATTTGTGTAACCTTAAAAACCTTTGCAGGTGTCTAAAATTCTGCGGCACAAAAATTACACGATCATCTTCCGGTACATTTGTTTTTGCATCTTCATCCTGGTCAAACACAATCAGTTTTCCATTAGGCCCCAAGTGTTTTAATAATTCTCTGCTATGCCCACCACCACCAAACGTGCAATCAACATACACACCATCATCTTTTATATTTAATGCTTCTATTGATTCGGCAAGTAAAACGGGAGTATGATAAGCAGGTAATTCGGAATTTGTAGTTAGGTCAACCATCATAATAATTCTTTTCCTTCCATCCATCTAAAATGATAAATACCGATTTTTATTTCCTAATTACAAATCACCAATTCCATCTTTCCCATTCATTACCTCATTGGCAATTGCACTAAAACTTTCATCCGTCATATTTTCAAAAAACTGATCATACATTTTTTTATCCCATATCTCAATTTTATTAACTGCAGATACGAGTACGATATCCTTATCAAGCGAAGCGTATTCTTTTAAATTTTTTGGGAGTAACAAACGGCCTGCACTGTCTAATTCAACCGGCGAAGCGCCGTTTAAGAAATAGCGGCGAAACGATCTTACTTTAGGGTCAAAATCATTCAACTTACTTATGTTTGCAAAAATTGGTTTCCAGCTTTGTATTGGATAAAGAGTGAGACACTTTTCAAATCCTCTGTTTAGTACGAATTCAATTACATCATCTTTTGGCAACTGCTTTTTAAAAGCTGCCGGCAAAAGGAAACGTCCTTTTGTATCGATGGTGGATTCATATTCGCCTAAAAAGCTGATCATGTTTTAAGAGGGAATAGTTATTTGTAACTATCTAACACAAAATAACACTTTTTCCCACTTTCGAACACTATTTGTATAAAACATATTTTTCCACAGGGTTAATAGTGCCTACAGGTGTGCATTACAGCTGATTTTATGACTATAAACTGTGGTAAAGATGTGAATTGATGTGGATATACTGTGAATAGCTAAATTATGTAGTTATTTAACTAATGGAAATGATATGGTAAATGCACTTCCTTTCCCGAGTGAACTTTCGGCTTTTATACTGCCTTTATGCGCTTCCACCATAGATTTTACATAACTAAGCCCTAGCCCAAAGCCTTTTACATTGTGCACATTACCGGTATGTGCTCGGTAAAATTTTTCAAATATTCT
>Ga0209100_1001214_pt1 | contig 18399 bp, 9 predicted proteins | sample lystaG_FD_185480 | JGI IMG/M metagenome (GOLD analysis project Ga0209100, IMG submission 185480) | Glacier valley bacterial and archeal communities from Borup Fiord, Nunavut, Canada, to study Microbial Dark Matter (Phase II) -... | ecosystem: Environmental > Aquatic > Freshwater > Ice > Glacier ...
CAGTTAAAGCAATGATCGGAATTTTGGATTTCATTTCGTTGCGAATATATTCAGTGGCTTCGAAGCCATTCATTTCGGGCATTTGCAGGTCCATCAAAATAATATCGTACGATTTTTCCTTCAGCTTTTCGATCGCTATTTTCCCATTGGCTGCAATATCGCGTTCGAATCCAAAATCGTCCAACAACGTTTTCATCAGTAATTGGTTGAGTGGAATGTCTTCAGCCACCAATACTTTTATATTTTTTATTTCTGTATCCACTTCCTCTATTTCAACATCTATTTCTGCATTCTCGGTTGTTTTCATAAAACTGAGTATAAAACTAAAAGTAGAGCCCTCGTTAATTACACTCTTTACAACAATACTTCCGCCTTGTGGTTCAACCAATTGTTTTACGATGGCAAGTCCCAAACCGGTTCCGCCGTACAGTCTCGAAGTTCCGCTGGATGCCTGCTGAAAGTTTTCGAAGATCTTTCCTATTTTATCTTCTGGTATTCCGATTCCGGTATCCTTCACCGAAAATTCAATAGAAACCCGCTCTTCATCTTCTTTCAGTAAACGAACACTTACCGTAATTTGTCCTTCGGTTGTAAACTTAACAGCATTACTAACAAGATTCAGAATAATCTGGTGCAGGCGTACGGGGTCGCCAACCAATACTTCAGGAATCCGGTGATCGTATTCTTTTACCAATAAAAGGTTCTTTTCCTGAATTTTTGTCTCAAACAAATGAAGCATGGCCGAAATTGACAATGCCATTTTGAAAGGCGTTTGCTGAAATACCATTTTCCCGGCATCGACCTTTGCCAGATCGAGGATGTCGTTAATCAGTACAATCAGTGCATCCCCGCTCATTTTTATAGCGGTTAAATATTCTTTTTGCTTTGAATTCAGTTCTGTTTTCAGCACCACCTTTGTAAATCCGATGATCGCATTCATTGGCGTACGGATTTCGTGACTCATGTTCGACAAAAATTGCTGTTTCGCTTTTACCGCATTTTCAGCAATTGCAGTGGCGCTTTCAGCCTTCCCTTTTGCTTCCTCTGCAATTAACGTGGCCAGCTCGGCAAACACCTTCGCCTCTATCAATTCTGTTTCAATTCTTTTTTGGTCGGTTATGTCTCTCGCCACAACAACAACACCCAGTACATTTCCCCTGTCGTCGGTATAAACCGAACCGTTCAGCAATATGTCTGTAAGATCTTCGTCTTTAATTGTCAGCGGATAATCTGCCACAAACCCATTTGCAAATACTTCCTGGTATACCTCGCGTGCCTTTTGTGGTTCGGTAAAATAATCGAAGAAGTCGGTGCCAATTAATTTCTCGTATGATATTCCGGTAATGTTTACGGATGCAATATTCACATCGGTAATTTTACCGGCCGGATTGATTGTAAACAACGGATCGAGGCTGGCTTCAATCAGACTCCTCGCATATTGTGAAGCTAATTTCTGCGCCGTAACATCCCTCGCAACAATCACAACTCCCAGTACATTTCCCTGGTCGTCTTTGTAAACCGAGCCATTGAATAATACATCGGTCAGTTTACCATCCTTGTGGCGAAGTGTTAGTGGAGAATCGGCAACCGATCCTTTCGCAAACACATCCTCGTAAACTTCGCGCGCCTTTTGCGGTTCGGTAAAATAGTCTAAGAAGTCGGTGCCTAAAAGTTCAGGACGTGAAATACCGGTAATATTCACCAGCGCTTCATTCATATCGGTGATCTTTCCTTCGGTATTGATCGTCACCAACGGGTCGCGGCTGGCTTCAATCAGGCTAAGCGAATATTGAGAAGCTAATTTTAAAGAATCGCTGATGGCCTCCAATTCAATATTTGCCGTTTCTTGTTTTTCTTTCTCCCTGGTTTGATAGATAAGTTCATTGTCTGTTATGACCAATTCTGCCGCACGTTTTTCCTTCTCCTGGTTTTGAAAGTGAAGTTCTTTGTTTGCAATGACTAACTCGGCTGCACGTTTTTCTTTCTCTTCGTTTTGAAAAAGAAGTTCCTTGTTTGCGATCAACAACTCGGCGGCACGCTTTTCTTTTTCTTCATTTTGAAAATGAAGTTCCTTGTTTGCAATCAACAACTCGGCAGCACGATTTTCTTTCTCTTTATTCTGAAATACAAGCTCTTTGTTCGCGATATATAACTCGGCTGCACGGTTCTCCTTCTCCTCGTTTTGGTAAGCAAGCTCTTCGTTTGCAAGGACTAATTCGGCGGCTCGGTTCTCTTTTTCCTGGTTTTGATAAGCAAGTTCATCGTTTGCAATGCTTAACTCATCAGCCCGTTTTTCTTTTTCGTCATTTTGAAACAGCAGTTCCTTGTTCGCAATGAACAATTCAGCTGCACGATTCTCTTTCTCCTTATTTTGAAAAGCCAGCTCTTTGTTGGCAATGCCTAATTCGGCGGCACGGTTCTCTTTTTCTTTATTTTGATAGGCAAGTTCATCGTTGGCAATACCTAACTCATCAGCACGTTTTCCCTTTTCGTCATTTTGAAACAGCAATTCTTTGTTCGCAATGAATAGCTCTGCTGCGCGTTTCTCCTTCTCTTCGTTCTGAAAAGCAAGTTCCTCGTTTGCAATACCCAACTCTGCCGCACGTTTCCCCTTTTCGTCGTTCTGAAAAGCGAGTTCTTTATTGACAATTCGTAACTCTGTTGCCCATTTTTGTTCGGCAATGTCCCTTGCAACAACTACAGCTCCAAGCACATTTCCGCGATCATCCTTATAGACCGATCCATTGAATAATACATCGGTTAGTTTGCCATCTTTGTGGCGAAGTGTAAGTGGAAAATCGGCAACCGATCCTTTTGCGAACACTTCCTCGTAGACTTCGCGTGCCTTTTGCGGTTCGGTGAAATAATCGAAGAAGTCAGTGCAGGTGAGTTCTGCACGTGTCAGACCTGTAATGTTTGCCAAAGCTTCGTTCATATCCGTTATCTTACCCACGGTGTTGATCGTAATCAACGGGTCGAGACTTGCTTCAATCAAACTAAGCGAATATTTCGAAAGTAATTTCTGGGCAGTAACGTCGCGAGCCACAATTACAATACCCAGAACATTTCCTTGATCATCTTTATATACCGATCCGTTAAACAATACATCGGTCAACTTGCCTTCTTTATGCCGAAGTGTAAGTGGTGAATCGGCAGCCGATCCTTTTGCAAACACTTCCTGGTAAACTTCGCGCGCTTTTTGTGGTTCTGTAAAGTAATCGAAGAAGTCGGTACCCGTCAATTTTTCGCGGGTAATTCCTGTGATATTCACCAATGCTTCGTTCATATCGGTGATCTTCCCTTCGGTGTTCAGCGTGATCAAGGGGTCAAGACTTGCTTCGATCAGGCTCAGCGAATAATTGGAGAGTAATTTTTTGGAAGCGGTAAATTCTTCTAATTCCTGATTCCTGATTTTCTGACTTTTCACAATCATGAAAATAAGCACAAAAATGAAGATGATGAAAACGAGCAGCACCAGGAATATCAATTCAGAATTTGTATTGTTCTTTATGATCTCTACTTTTCTCTGATTCAGCAAACTAAACTCTTCTGCATTAACAGCCAAAATAATCCGCCTGATCTGGTCGGTAAGATTCCTTCCTTTTTCAACGCTTTCGATTTTTTCGGCCTCCGTCAGCGTATTCTGCTTTTTGGCACTAATCAGGTTCTTAATTAAAATAAACCGTTCTTCAGCGACTTTTCTTAATGAAATTATCCGTAGTTGCTGATTTGGATTATCCTGCGTAAGCGAAGTCAATGAAGCAATATTACCTGTTATTGAAGAGACATCCTGGATATAAGATGCTAAAAATATTTCGTTCCCAGTTAATAAATAGCCTCGTGAACCTGTTTCTAAATCGAGAATATCCAAAAGAACACCATTGCTTACGCGGATCACTTCCTGCGTATGCTCTACCAGATCGCTTGCTGATTTTACTTTTTTAGAGTTGTAGAAGAAAAACAGCAAAATAGATACCAATGCAGCCGCTAAAAGCAGGTAGAAGAAAGTTATTCTTTTTTCTAAAATGAATTTCATAAAGACTTACTAAAAATTATTGTTTCTCATTCGAATTGCCAACATCTTCAATCGGGCTTCTCCTTTTATCCTTCATTTGTTTAAAATGAGAGGGCGAAAGTCCGGTAACCTTTTTGAATTGATTGGACAAATGAGCCACACTGCTGTAATTCATCTTCCAGGCGATTTCTGTGATGTTTAATTCGTCATAAATGATCAGTTCCTTTATCCGTTCAATTTTATGAGAAATAATGAATTGCTCAATGGTAGTTCCCTGTACTTCTGAAAACAGATTCGCCAGATAGGTGTAATCGTGATTCAGCTTTTCACTCAGGTATTCCGAAAAATTAACTTTGATTAATTCCTCATTATGGTGAACCATTTCGACAATCGCATTTTTGATTTTTTCGATCAAAACAGCCCTTTTGTCATCCATTAATTCGAGTCCGGAGTCGAGTAAAACAGTTTTCAACTCCTCGCGCTGCTCTGGAGTTATGTTTTCCATGATGTCCACTTCACCCAAATCGACAAGGATAAAATGAAGACCAAGCCCCCTTAAAGCATCTTTCACTGCCATTTTGCAGCGGGTGCTTACCATGTATTTGATGTAGAGTTTCAAATAGTTTATTGTTTTAAACAGATTCGGACAAAGATGCACAACTTAAACTACACCTTTGTTACACCATTTGATTAATAAGTTACATAATTCACACATTGTCGCCTATGTAATATCTTTTGTTCCTTTTAAAAATTGAGAACAGACGCTATCAGTTTACTATTCAGAATTTAAATGAATATATTGAAACCACTTAAGTTGTTCACTACAGACTTACCACTGTAAGGTTGAATCTTCCGGACAAAGTTTTTGCCCAGCCATTCATTAGCGGTTTTTTTCTGATAACGTACAATCATATTAACTGTTGCCCCCCTTTTTGTTGCCACATTAAAAAAAAACTTAGATGAACCTAATCTTCAGAATAAGTTCACCTAAGTCAGTTGTAAGAGGAATACTTCCTGTTTATTTAAAATTTATTGACCGTTTCAACCCTTCGCATGAACTGATAAAAATTAACAGAAGGATAATAACGATCAGATCAGTTACAAAGATCATTTAAGTTGATGAAAAAAGTGTTATATAATTCCTTGCAAATGTTACATCATTCACACATTTTTAAAAAGCAGCGAAGAAATTCATTCCGGTTTTTCGGTTTGGGTTTCGCCGTCACTCAGCAAAAATAAATTGTAACGCGTCGCATCATCTTTAAAAACCAGTTTTGCGCATTGACAGACCAACGACATTTTTTCCCAAACTGCATTAAGGGCCGCAATTCGTTTGTTTGCATCGATCGCCCGGTCATTCATGGCTTTCTCCTGCGCCGTATCCTGTTTGATGATCTGATTAGCCATTGTTTCAAGCATGGCAATTTCCGACTCTTTCATCCCCTTTGCGATCAGCGCTGTTTTATATTGCGGTTTCGATGCCTGCGTATAAGCCGTGCGGAGTAAGCCAGGGAGCTTTAACTGACTATTACGCGCTGCTTCGTATTTATTCTGACCAAACAGCCGCAGAACTGTGGCATCGTTCGGGAAGGCCAACCTGACATAAAGCAGGAGCGATTGGTAGAGGTTTGCACCTTGCGCTACAAGGGCTTTAAGTGCATCCGTCTCGCTGCTTTGGGCAGCCAGCGAGGCATAGTCGGGAGCAATGCTTCGTGCATTAGCAATGTCAACGCTCCATTCATCGGCAAACGGGTCGTTCAATTGGGTGAAACGTTCAACAAATGGTCTTTTGTTCTCGTTGAACGAAACCAATTTTACATCCGACTGTTGCAACACTTCGTCGTCGGATTTGTGGAAAATTCGGTGAACTTCTTCTGGTCGATTCATAATAGTGGAATTAAAAGTTTTGGAAACTGATAAAGATTGTAAAATGAAGACTTTGTGTAGGTAAAATTAAAGAATATTTATCGGATTTACCAAGGATTCAGTATGAAAAATTTAAAAAAAATGAATTTATTTTTCGTTCGGTAATTCATAGCATCGCATCGAAGAATTTTGCCAATACGTAGAAGCAATTCCACATCACGTAGAAGATCTGTTACACTATTTCGAAGATAAATAACACCGCGTAGAAGACTCGTTACGGAGCGTAGAAGCAGTGCTACACTACGTAGAAGACACGCTACGCCACGTAGAAGCAATGCTACGGCGGCGTAACATTGCTTCTACGCTCCGTTTTTACCGCCCTTCGAGCGGTCGCAGATGCCCTTCGAGGGTCTTCGACCGCTCGAAGGGCTGTAAATTAAGATATAAGGGCATGCCGGTGGTTAAAAACAAGAGTGATTAGTTTCCGTGATGAGGTCACGAATTAGGGGTCCCGCGATTTGCAATCGCGGAATATCAAACAAGGTTAAAAACCGACTGACGCAATTGCCTGGCCCTGCTATTTTGGATTTTATTCGATCGCTATTTTATCAATTTCGGCCATTATCCTGGCTGTTTCGGAAAGGGCTACGATGATTTTTTGATAATGCAGGATATCTTCAAATTCGAGTTTGCGTCCTTTACGGTCTTTGAGCCATTTTTGTGCAGGCTGGTAACCGCCGATGTAAAAGTACCAGGCGACTTCGGGAACATTGTCGAAATATTGGGTTTCGTTGATGTAAACGCGTCCAATCCCAATCACGGATAATTCAAATCGTATTTTATCCACCCCATTATCACCATCAATCGGATATTGGGTGATGTATTGATCGACAGCAGGGCTTTCGAGCAAATGAATCTGCCGTAACTCGCCACCTAATTTTACCAATTGCCAAAACACATCCCCATTTTTGGGATATGGGACACGCGGAAAATCGATCTTTAAAAACTCTTTGTATTTCTCGCGGTAGGTGGGCGAATGCAACACGGCGTAGATATAATCCAACAAATCAATCGGCGCGAATTCCCCTTCCCCTCCTCTGGAGATATTGCCCTCGGCTGGTTTGCCTTCCCCTCCTATGGAGGGGTGGCCGAAGGCCGGGGTGGTTGATCCGCAGTAGTCCGGGGTGGCTTCCCCTCCTATGGAGGGGAAGCCGAAGGGCGGGGTGGCTTTTCCTCCGCTCCCGAAAGCCCCGGTGGTCGTTTCCCCATACTCCTTCACAATATAATTCTCCAAAGCTTTCATTACATTGTCAAGATTGTTTTTGACATCAAAATCTTGTATCCGGTAAACCCGCAATCCAAGACCTTCCAAAAACAATTGTCGTTTGGCATCATATTCTACTTTTTCTTCGTGACTGCTGCCATCAATTTCGATGATTAAACCAAGTGTTTTGACATAGAAATCGACAATATAATTTCCGATGATTCGTTGTCTGTCAAAGTCGATGTTGTGAAAAACTCCTTTATGAACCTGTTGCCAAAATAATACTTCAGACAATATTCCGGCTTTTCGTTTGTCTTTGGCACGTTGATTCATTGCCGGATTATGCGGGAGATTTTCGACAAAGTTGCGCTTGATGGGGATGTTGTTGATGAATACCGTGCCTTTCGGATTGATTGGTTGTCTATCTACCACCCCACCCTTCGGGCACCCCTCCAAAGGAGGGGAATTCACCTCGGGAGTTTGAGGGGAAGTTTTCTCCGGCACAAATTTTATTCCCAACGCTTCTGCAATTTGCGTTACAATTACCGGGTTTAGATTGGGTGTTCTTTCGGATGATTGCCCGATGGTTTGTTGTGCGTTAGTTTCGGGATAAAGGTAAAGGGGAAAAACATTTGAGCCATCTTTTATCTCAACAAAAAGTGCCGGGGTTGGTATGTTTGAAACTACGGCATGTCCCCAAAAATCCATTTTAGTTTGTCGAACAATATTTAAACACCAATTTTCTTTGTTTTGTACATGCCTTTTTAGTTCTTTTCTTGGATAATCCATTGCTACCTCACTAAAATATCCATACCGAAAATCCAAAGGCCGATAGGATAGTTTAATTAAGTCTTTCTCCCAGTCCGATTTTGAAAATAATTCTTTTCTTGCATTTGCGATTTGCCAATCCCTATTATCGATTAATTCATACTTTTTCTTAAAATGCTCATCTGGAATTTCTTTTGCCCTCATTTCTTGAATTCGTACTTTGATTGTATTCCTTTCGAAGTCAATTGCAAACTTATCCCGATGGGTTTGAAATCCTAATACTTTGGCATTAAATAGATCCGAAACCAAAAATCCTTTATTATAACTTTTCTCAACAAATATATTTATTGGAACCATAAAATACATAGGCGCCTTATTAGCAATTTCTTTGTAAGGTATTGTTTTAAGGCTATTTTCAATCAAAAAATCATACTTGAATTCTCTTTTCCCATACAGATCAAAATGAAAAACCTTTCCTAATTCGTTTGTCTTTTTCTTTCCGGTTTTTACAAATAAATTAATCGAAACACCTTGTTGAATATCAAAAACATTGATGTCTGCGCTTCCATCGGGTGCAGTTTCCTTTTTCTTACTATTCCCATGTAAATCTATCGTATAAATTTTATCATAGGTTTTAAGCAAGTTCCAACGCATTCCTCTAAAGGTGGGATTATCTAAAAACCCATGCGGATTAATAAATGCTAAAACGCCACTACCATTTTTCTCAATAAAATACTGTCCGTAACGAATGAATTTAACATAGTCGTCGTTGATCCATTTTGGGTTACGTTCTTTTAATTTTTCTTTACCGCCCGGTTCTTTCTTATAATCTTCCATCAGTTTTGTAATCCATTCGCCTTTATTAGCGCTTTCGCCACTGTAAGGTGGATTTCCCATCACCACCATCACCGGCGTATCGCGTTTAATATGATTGGCTTCGTTGGCTTCGGTGCTTAGCCAGTTCGCAAATAAAGTTCCGGTGTCGGGATGGCTTTCTTCGAGACTGTTGGTGAGGTAAACACGTAAACGTCCACCCCGCCCTTCGGGCACCCCTCCAGTGGAGGGGAATTGACCTCCCTGCCGTGCGAATTCCCCTCCTTTGGAGGGGTGCCCGAAGGGCGGGGTGGTTGGCTTATACCCGGTTTCGGTCAGCAGTAAATCGAGTTTCAGATGTGCCATTGCATAACTGGCCATCAACAATTCGAAACCATTCAGTCGCGGCAGCAAATGGGTTTCGACATAATTGCTCCAGATACCTTGTTGCCCTACAAACCGTTTATGTATGTGCTTGACTACTTCGGCCAAAAAGGTCCCGGTTCCGGTGGCAGGGTCGAGTATCTGTACTTTGTGTACCTCAATGCCACCCCGCCCTTCGGGCACCCCTCCATAGGAGGGGAATTCACCTCGTCTTGCGGATACTCTTCCGGAGGCTGGGAAATCAGGAGTCGTAATTTTGATCTTGCTGGTATCGGCCAACCCCAGCGGTAAATCGAATTCCGATTTTAGCAGATCGTCGACAGCCCGTACAATAAAACTCACAACTGGTTGCGGCGTGTACCAAACGCCACGCGCCTTCCGTAACTTTGGGTCGTACTCGCTCAGAAAAGTTTCGTAAAAATGGATAATCGGATCTTCCATCTTTGTCGCTTTGCCGTAATTTTTAAGCAATTCTGCCACATCGCAGGCAAGGAATATCTCAACGAGACTATCAACAATCCATTTGATGCGGTCGTCGAGATCGGGTCCGGCAATGTACCCGAACAGTTTGCGCAGGAACGGATTCGATTTTGGAATCAGTTCTGCCGCTTCCTGTCTGCTGAAAGTATCGATGGTTGGATCGTGCAAACGGGCAGCAAACATTCCGTAGGCAATGGTTTGTGCATACACGTCGGCAAAACCTTTGGGCGTAATATCGTGAATCAGTATCTCCTTAAACGCATTCATCTGGTCTTTGAGTGTGCTGTCTTCCTGGTTTGTTTCGTCGCCTGTAAGCGCCTTTTCGATCACATCCGAAAGCAGACGGGCTTTGGCGGCCATCATCTCTGCGAGTTTCTTCGAACTTTTAATCGTTTGTCCAATGTGCGAACAAAAGTTTTTAATCAGGTTAGTAAACGTTGCAAAGTTTTCGGGCAATGCCCTCACTTCCCCTCCTTTTGAATAGTGTCCAACATGCGGAGTGAATTCCCCTCCTTTGGAGGGGTGGCCGAAGGCCGGGGTGGTGGTCAATTCCCCAATCGCTATTTTAGTAACAAAGATTCCGTCGTGGTAAAGGTGAAAGTTCAGGTAATCGGTAAATATTAAGTTGTCGAGCGACACTTTATAACGGTCGAACTGTTCTTTATTGCCGGTTTTTTTCAAACCGTCGAGATCTTTATCGCCAATGTCTTTCGCCTCGATAAAACCTATTGGAATTTCTTTTTTTGTAAGGATATAATCGGGCGCACCGCACGCCTGACGCTTTGGTTCGTTGGTGGCACGGATTTCTGGTATTAAACTTTCGATGAGTTGTTGCAGGTCACCGCGGAAGGTATGTTCGGTGGCATTTCCTAATTTATATCGCTTGTTGATGTTGTCAATATACTGGTCTAAGGTCATGGTGTAGGCTTTTGAACTTAATTTTCACAAACCTACTCAACAGAACGGGAATAACCAAAATATAGTCAGTTAATCAATTTGATTTTTTTTTCCTGTCTGAAGCTTTGTCGAAGGATAAAAATAAAGTCGAATTTATTTTAAACAAACCGGAATTTATTCAGCCTCTTCCCGTTCATGTACCTGAAATTGCAGTAATCTGCTCCCTTACTAAGGGTTTGTGTCCGTAAAAAAACAACTTTGGGTTCCATTCCGCGAAAAGTAGTAACATCACTGTCGCAACTTGCAATGCAAAGTTCAGGACAGCCGTATTTCGTGAATGTCTCCATATACAGACAGCTGTGCATGTTCATCGCTAATTCATTATTGTTATCCACCTTCCATTCGGTATTCCATCCTTCTTTCGGAAAACCATAGGCCATCGCTTTTTTTATAACCAATTTCACAATTGAAAAAAACCAGGGAAGTCTTTTAAATGCTCCAAATACCCTACTTGATTTTTGAGCCCGTTTTTGTATCTCATCATCAAGGAATTGATAGGCTTTTTCTTTCCCGATTTCATTTTTTTGCAAAGCCCTGTAATAGGCAATTTCAGGAAGAATGAACCCACGCATATGCTTTTCGACCGCTTTGCTATTTCTGAAATCAGCATCTTCAAGTAATTCTGTCATTATTACAAAAGCATCGTAGTAAATTTTCGTCCCTGCAGCCAGTCCAAACTGTGCAATGCAATCTTTTTTTATAAATGACAGATGACTCTTTTTCAGATGATCCATAATATTACCTCCAATATTGTTTTTAAAACGGGAAATACGGGTGTGCTTTAATAAGTTGGTAAATTTACATAAGAAAAACCATTTCATGTCATCGGAGGAGGAATTTATTTTTTAATTACTTGCCCTTCGAGCGGTCGAAGACCCTCGAAGGGCAAGTAGTCTGATGGAAGGGAAAGTCATCCAATCGAAGGGATTCTATTATCGCTTGATTCGTTTGTTTGATAGTATTATCTTTGCACCTCGATTTCCGATACTATATATTTAAGAAGATATTATTCGATGAAGAATTTCAAACGAACGCTGATCACCTCGGCTTTACCATATGCCAATGGCCCGGTTCATATTGGCCATCTTGCAGGCGTGTATGTCCCTGCCGATATTTATGCGCGTTACCTGCGTCTTAAAGGTGAAGAGGTTGCATTTATCGGCGGCTCGGACGAACACGGCGTTCCAATTACCCTAAAAGCTAAAAGAGAAGGAATTACACCTCAGGATGTGGTTGATAAATACCACGGAATGATCAAGGATTCGTTCGAAAAATTTGGGATATCTTTTGATGTTTATTCGCGGACGACCTCAAAAATTCATCACGAAACTGCCTCCGAAATTTTCAAAACCTTATACGATAAAGGGGCATTTATTGAACAAACATCCGCACAGTTTTACGATGTCGAAGCCAATCAATTTCTGGCCGACCGTTATATTACCGGAACTTGTCCGAAATGTAACTACGAAAAAGCATATGGCGACCAATGCGAAAGTTGTGGAAGCACCCTCAATGCAACCGACCTGATTGATCCAAAATCAGTCCTTAGCGGAAATAAGCCGGTGATGAAAGAAACCAAACATTGGTTTCTGCCCCTCGATCAGTACGAACCCTGGTTGCGCGAATGGATTCTGGAAGAGCATAAAGAATGGAAACCGAATGTTTACGGACAATGCAAGTCGTGGATTGACGGTGGTTTAAACCCACGCGCTGTTACCCGTGACCTCGACTGGGGTGTACCGGTTCCCATCGAAGGAGCCGAAGGAAAAGTGCTTTACGTTTGGTTCGATGCACCGATTGGCTATATCTCGAATACAAAAGAACTTTGTTTGAATGAACCGGCTAAATTTGGAAAGTGGGAAAAGTGGTGGAAAGATCCTGAAACGAAGATGGTTCATTTTATCGGTAAGGACAACATCGTATTTCATTGCATTATTTTCCCTGTTATATTGAAAGCCGAAGGGTCATATATTTTGCCCGAGAACGTTCCCGCAAACGAGTTTCTCAATCTTGAAGGTGATAAAATTTCAACCTCAAGAAACTGGGCGGTCTGGTTACACGAATATTTGATTGATTTTCCGGGCAAGGAAGATGTTCTGAAATACACACTTACTGCCAACGCTCCCGAAACAAAAGATAATGACTTTACCTGGAAAGATTTCCAGACACGCAACAACAGCGAGTTGGTTGCTATTCTTGGTAATTTTGTGAACCGGGCTTTGGTTCTCACCGATAAATACTACAATGGTGAAGTTCCGGAATGTGGCGAATTGACGAACTACGACAAGAATGCGCTGAACGAGATCACGAATCTGAAATTAGAAGTAGAAAAAGCAATCGACACTTTCCATTTCCGTGAAGCATTAAAAAATGCAATGGAACTGGCCCGTCTGGGAAATAAATACCTCGCAGATATGGAACCATGGAAAGTGGTGAAGACGGACCCTGAACGCGTAAAAACAATTATGAACGTTGCACTTCAGATCACTGCAAATCTGACCATTGTTTTTGAGCCGTTTCTTCCGTTCACAATGACAAAGCTGCGTGGACTGATGAATCTTGATAAATTTGATTGGGAGCAACTCGGCCGGACTGATTTAATTGGAGCAGGTCACAAGATAAATACACCGGAACTTCTTTTCGAGATCATTGAAGACGAAGCGATTCAGGCGCAGGTTGATAAACTGCTGGCAACTAAAAAAGCGAATGAACTTGAGGAAGTAGTAGCGAATCCCGTCAAGGAAAATATTGAATACGAAGATTTCGCCAAAATGGACATCCGTGTTGGTACGATCATAGCTGCCGAAAAAGTAGCCAAAACAAAGAAGTTATTAAAGCTCACCATCGATACCGGAATCGATCAGCGCACCGTGGTTTCGGGAATCGCCGAATATTTTGAACCAGAAAAGATTATCGGCCAACAGGTTTCACTATTAATGAACCTGGCGCCTAAAACCCTGAAGGGAATCGAATCGCAGGGAATGATCCTTATGGCCGAGAATGCCGATGGGTCACTGGTGTTTGTCACTCCTTCCACCAAAATTAAAGAAGGCTCTGAAGTAAGGTAGGGAAAGATAGAAGACGGAAGTCCGGAGTCTGAAGAAATAATAATAGGAACTATAAATGTCTTACTTCTTGAATTTATATTTTGTATTTACCAATTCTGTTGCTTTGCGTTCTTAGCGTCTTTGCGTGATTTTGTCATTATGATCGCGCAAAGACGCCAAGTTCGCAAAGAAGAAAACTACCACATTATATCCTGACCATTAATTACATCTCCGGGCTTCCGTCTTTTGGGTGCTATGACGTTTGGTATAGGTAACCTGGATTTTTGTAATGAGTAGCCATTTGAAAGCAATTGCCAAATTTCCCACACGATCTGTAATAGAACCAACTTTTTCAATCAATTTGCCAAAATAATCCAATAGATTATTAAATTCGCATTGACAACGCGAAAACTAACCCTCTAATGGAATGATATGATAAAAGATATTGCCGTACTGTCACCGCTGTATGTAACTATATTTTGGAGTATTGTCTTATTATCAGATCAGTCGAAGAGCAAACCGAAATTTTTGCTGGGCATATTTATGTTTGTTGCCTTCTTCCTTTATCTTACACATGCCTTTTTTTTCAACGAAAACTATCTTGCCTATTTTCATGCCGAAAGCGTTTATCTTCTTACCTCGCTCTCTGTCTACCCACTTTACTATTGTTACATTAAACTATTAACGATTGAAAGTTCTTTCAAATTCAGGAATCTCATCCATTTTATTCCGGCCATCGTTCTTGGACTGGCTTCCTTTGTTTCTGGATTATTCGTCACGGATCAGCAACAGCTTGATTATATCGAAAAATTTGTGATTCAAAGAGATATTTCAAGACTCGAACTTTTGTCGCCTGCCGGAATAAAAGGCATCATTTTTATCTTCTGCCGGATCATATTTGTGTTTCAGGTCACGTTCTATCTGCTAAAAGGAGCCATCCTGACACAGCAACACGACAAGCGAATTGCCAATTTTTATTCAAATACCGAAGGAAAATCTTTATTGTGGGTAAGGCTACTCACGATTTCGTTTTTAGTAACATCGATGATGAGCATTACGTTTTCAATTATCGGACGGAACTTTTTTCTGCTTAATGAATTCTTGCTGCTCATTCCATCCTTTATTTTTAGTTCGCTTCTCTATTTAATTGGCTATTTGGGAAATATAACAATTCAAGTCATTGTGGAACCTCATCACAATCAACCACGACCAAATAGTTCGCGCGTCCATACCAGTCAGTTCATGAAAGAAAAGATTTTGCATCTTTTCAAAAATGATAAAATCTTTAGAAATCCAGACCTTTTAATTACAAATTTAAGCGACTCGCTTCAAACGCCAACAGTAGAAGTCTCGCAACTGATCAATGATGAATTTAAAACTGATTTTAGTGATTTCGTAAATCAATACCGGATTTCGATTGCAAAAGAACTAATTGCCAAAAATTTAAACAATGGAATTACCCTCGAAGCCATTGCTGCCGAGTCTGGTTTTGGTTCGTTAAATGCTTTCATAAGAGTCTTTAAATTGTACGAAGGAACTACGCCCGAAAAATACAAAGAGGTCAGTCGGCAGCGGAAGTTTCCGCTCAACTAAGACGCAATCCCAAATATTCAATCAAAAAAAAACCGCAGATGTGAATCTGCGGTCCTTTAAATTTTACAAAGTTTACTTCTTAACTGGAGCTACTTCTTTTTTTACTTTTTTTGCTTTTACTGCAGGTTTTGCAGGTGTAGCGGCTGGTGCAGCGGCTGCTTTTGCTGGTGCAGCAGCTTCCATTTTTGCAGGAGCTTTTTTAACTTCTTTTTTCTTGTCCTGTGCGTTAACAGAAACTAAACCTAATACAAATAGGAAACTTAATGCAAGTACTAACTTTTTCATAACTGAGAATTTTTAAATATTGTTTACGCATCAAATGTATTCTGTCAACTATGAAGGAATCGTGAAGATTTAAACCGCTGAAATAGAATTAACATTATTTAACGGAAACTGTACTTTAAATACCGACCCTTCTCCTTTTACTGAATTTACTTCAATCGATCCATTGTGAAAACGAACGATGCTACTCACAATTGAAAGTCCCAATCCATGGCCTTCACCTAAAGCAGGATCAGCTCTTTTAAAACGATCGAAGACTTTGGTTATTTGATCATTGTCGATTCCGATTCCGTTATCGCGTATTTCAATACAAAAGTTGTTTCCCGCAACAAAGGTTGACAAGCGTATCCATCCGCCGTCGTTATTATATTTTATTGCATTGCTTACAAGATTAAATATCAGAATGTACAGCAATGATTTATTGACGTTTGGCAGCAAATCACCCGGATCGATCAGGTTTTCAATTGTGATATTTTTCATTTCGGCACGGTCTTCGATATTCTGAATGATCTCCTCCGCGACCTCACGAACAACCACCGTCTCATTTTTTGAAAATTGATCATTTTCAATTCGGGCGATCAAAAGCAAGGCCTTAATAATTTGCTGCATCCGGTTCAAATTATTCTGTTGATCCATCACGGTGGCCACAAATTGTTCCGGTAAATTTCCGCTGGTCAGCAGATTCTCAAGCTTGCTTTGCATGATCGAAATCGGGGTAAATAACTCATGCGAAACATCGGCGGTAAATTTCTTTTGGTTCTTAAGAATGGCAGTAACCTTGTGCATAAGTTCATTCAGCGCATTATTCAAATAAACGAAATCAGAAGTTGAACTGTCCAGCTCCGAAAAGTTAAAAGTTTCGGGGTTGGTAATTGTTTTCAATTTGGGAATGATCATCCGGTTAAGCGGGTACAATAAATATTTATTAATCCCGATATCAAATATGATGGTGCTTAGCAGTACTAAGAGGATAATCGATATGGAGATACTTTTCATTGTCTTATTCAAGGCATTAATGAGCTGTATATTTTTGCCGATTTCCAAAATATAGTGCTGATTATAAACGTCGAAGGTGTAGTTAAGAATCCGATAGTCAAATTCTTCGTCTTCAATTATCCTTGCTTCCTCTGTAAACAGAATCTTTCCTGATCCTTTTATGGTATCCAGATCGATCGTTATATATTCATCCTTTAGCATATTGTAACTCGCGTAAACACTGTCCTTCTCAATATCGAGGAACGATTTAATTCCAATTTTACCGACGATAGACATTGTCTTTTCTTTCATCTTAACCAGGTCGCGATCGGTATGCTGCAAAGCCTGTTTGTCGATGATCTGCTGTATCAGGACCAGCAACAAAAAAAATATAACTATTTTGGAAAGGGCACCTATTAATGCCAGTTTTAGTTCAAGTCTCATTTTTTAAAAATACAATAAGATATTACACTAACTTGCGAAATATTACTATTTTTCTATCCGGATTGAATCGTCAAATTTCATGAATTATTTTGAATTATGCATGTACTAATTGTGGAGGATGAGATCACACTGGCCAGCGAAGTGAGAAATTATCTTGAAAAAGAGGGGTTTTCGTGTGATGAGGCGCATACTGGAAAGATCGCTTCGGATAAACTGTTCTCAAATGAATATGATCTGCTGCTACTTGATCTGGGACTTCCCGATTATGATGGCATCGATTTACTGAAAGAATCGATTGCCAACAATAGCAACACCGCTGTGATTATACTTTCGGCCCGAAGTGCATTGGAGGATCGGATCAAAGGACTAAACATTGGAGCCGATGATTACCTGCCCAAACCATTTTCGTTGCTTGAATTAAAATCCCGCATCATGGCGGTGATGCGCCGCAAACATGGAATCAGGGTTAATATCATACTTGTCAATGGTTTGGAAGTCGATCTGGATAAACGTATTGTCTCAGCAGGTGGGAATACAATAAGCCTCACCCGTAAAGAATACGATATTTTAAGCTTCCTGATCCTGAATAAAAACAGGGTGGTGACGCGTCTGCAGATTTCGGAACACATATGGGGCGACATCATCGAAGAAAATTACAACTCAAATTACATTGATGTCCACATCAAGAATCTGCGTAAAAAACTGGGGGAATTTATTGAAGGAGACTTTCTGGAAACCGTCAGAGGAATCGGATTTCAATTTGTCGAATTTTAAAGCTAAGCATTACTCAGAAATGCGAACTTTCTGTTCATGATCCAGCCAGTTGCAAGTTGCAAACCGCCAGCCGCCAATATTTCATAAAAGATAATTCCAATTCGGTCAATGCGCTTCATCGTCAAGAAATTTCTCTGAGATATGCTTGACCGGAAACCATGCTGCTACAAAGCCAATCAGTACAACGGAACAAAATATCAGCAAAATATCGAGCGGGATGATTGTCATTGGATAAGCGTCGACAATAAATGAACCACCACCTCCCTGAAGTTTTACAAATCCGAAAACGATTTGTGCCTGGCAGATGACCAACCCGGCGATGGTGCCAATCACCGCACCAAGAATTGATACAGACCACCCTTCGAAAAGAAAAATATTACGGATCAGTGGCTTATCAGCACCCATACTCTGCAATATCCCGATATCTTCCTTCTTGTCGATAATTAGCATGGTAAGTGAACCAACAATATTAAATGATGCAATGATCAAGATCAATATCAGAATCAGGTAAACAGCATACTTTTCACCCTGCATTGTTTTATAGAGGTAGTCGTGCTGCTGATAACGGGTTTTCACCACAAAACGGTTTCCCAGTTGTGCAGCAATGGCTTTTTGAACCGTTTTCACTGAAGCTCCATCCTTTAATTTCAGTTCTACTGAATTCACCTTTTCAGGTGTCTCAAAAATTTCGCGCGCAAAAGCAATGGGAACGATCAGGTACTTTGAATCAATTTCCT
>Ga0209100_1001219_pt1 | contig 18370 bp, 19 predicted proteins | sample lystaG_FD_185480 | JGI IMG/M metagenome (GOLD analysis project Ga0209100, IMG submission 185480) | Glacier valley bacterial and archeal communities from Borup Fiord, Nunavut, Canada, to study Microbial Dark Matter (Phase II) -... | ecosystem: Environmental > Aquatic > Freshwater > Ice > Glacier ...
GCCGGTAACGAATCGCGATTGAACCCCGGCGTAAGCGGCGATGAGCGATCGCCCGCCGAGCGGAAGGGTGATGGTAAGGGAACCGCCACGACTCGTCTGGTCGGCTGGTACGGTAGAAAGAAACGCGAGCGTCGGCGGCGCGTTTTGCGCGCCGCATTCGAACGGCGACCGCGCAAGCGCGGTGATGTTCGCAAGATACGATCCCGGCACGTTCGTGCTGACGAGATCGGTCACGGGCGATGCGAGCAGACGTTGCGTCCACGCCGAAACCGCTACCCGCCCCCGGCGAAATGCGTGTTCGTAGCGGCCACGCACGCCCGATGAGCGTTCGCGTGCGGATGCGCTCGTACCAAGACCACCGGTTGCAACGTCCGCACCGCAGAAATATTGGAGGCTGGCCGGATCGGGTAGTCCGGAGGACGCCGCACTGACGCTCGCGCCGACCGCACCGGCGGCGAAGCCAAGCGAAACGGCATCGTTCTTCGAGGGCTGCCAACGTATGTCGAGGTTCGTCGCGAGTGCCTGCGCACCGGCCGAGGTTGCATTGAAGCCCAAACTCGCGAACAACGAGACACGTGCGTTCGGACGAATAGTGTCGGCAAGCGAGAAGTTGCGATACGACGACGCGGCCGAACTTGACAACGTCCCGAAGCTCGACTGCGAACGATTCGCGAACGTCAGACCATTCGCGTAAGCGAACAGGGAGAACTCATGCTTCTCATGTGCCGGAAACGACGCGGAGACCGACGCACTTCGAGAGAGGACGGCAAACGATCCGAAGAGTGGTGAGGGAGTGCCGGCAACGAATCGACGCGAGTCATCGGTGGTTCCGCGTTGCGCATTCACGCCGGCATTTGCAGTCACGGTGACCGCTCCGATCGTCACCGAGTCGATGAAGGTTCCCGTCGTACTGCGCGCGATCGTTCCATTACCGGGGCCGATACCGCACGGAACGAGCGCGGATTGCAGCAAACAGGCAACGGACGACTGCGAATTCGTCGAGGTGAACAGTGCGGTCGCGGTCTGCGAGACCGACGGCGACCAGCGTACGCGCAAGAGATCGCCGAGACTCGAGCGGTCGCCGTTATGAAGATAGCGCAAACCACTGGCGTCCAAGAACGAAAGCCCATCGATCGGCGAGGTCGTTCCGCGTTCGGCGTGTTGCACGACGTAGCCAAAGTCGCGGATCGAGCCGCGTGCGGCGATCGTCGCAAGCGATGAATCGTGCCCGTCATACTGCACGGTGGCAAACTGTTGCGGCGTGCGCGTCGGCTGCAGCGTCAGAAAATTTACGCTGCCGCCGAGCGAGCCATTACCGCCGGTCGCCCCGGCCGACGCTCCACCGGCAAGATCCGCATTGATGCCGGTGCTTGCAAGCGATCCGCCGACACCCGGCAGCGAGACGCCATCGAGCGAATACCCGGTTTGCGACGGGTCGCGCCCTTCGATCGAAAATCCATCGCCTGAGGTCGTTAGGCCCGGAACGTCGCCCAGCGCAGCGGCAAGCGATCCGTCTAAGAAGCGCAGCGGACTTTCTTGACTGACCTCGTTCGATGCCGCCATCGTCTGCGATGAAACGGAAACCGAACCGATCGTCTTCAATCCCTTGACCGTTCGCCCCAAGCGCACCCGCACGGTCACCGTTCGCCCCGTGATTGCATCGAAGAGCGGCGAGCGTTGCCGATCGTAGCCTTTCTTGCTGACGTTCGCGCGATACGCACCGGCCGGCACGTTTTCGAAACGTGAGTGCCCGTCGCCATCGGTGTAGCCGATCGTCCCGATATCGCCGGTGAGCAAAATCCGCGCGAGCGCGACGGGCGCACCGCTTCCGGCATCGACGACCTCGACGAGGATGTCACCGACTTCGGCAGCGTGCGCCGCAGACGGCAGTCCCAGGCTTAGAAGTCCGACGATCGAGAACAAGCCCATCGTTCGTAGGAACGGTATACACCCGCGCATAGCATGGCGTTCGGCCTTTCGATACTGCATTCCTCACAACGATGCCGCCGCATCGCCGAGGTGTTGGTTATTTTTTCCAGATATCCAGAATCGGTGCCGCTGTCGCTGCGTGCCCCGCATGCGCCGTACCTTCGAGATCTTCGATCGTCCGCAAGACGTTGTAGTGCGAGATCGGCTCGTCGTAGCGACCGGGTCGCACCATCGGACCGATGAAGAACGTCGGGATGTGGTTGGTGCGCGGGCTGCTGCTCTCGTCCCACGTCAAGATCACGAGCGCGTCGTGTGCGTTTGCCCAAGCGATCAGCGGATCGACGTGCGCGTGCAGCCACGTATCACCGTCTTCGATACTCGCGCTGTGCATGTCGTGCACGAGATTCGGCACGATGAACGCAACGTCGGGCAACTCCTCATAGGCATGCAGATCCGAGAACGGAACCCACGATGCGCGCGGGATATTGGTGAAATTCGTCCATGGCGCATGTTTGCGTGCGTATTGTCCGGCGGTGCAGCCGATAAATCCGGGGCTCGGCTGATCCTCGGAATACGCGCGGAACGTGCGATGTGCTGCGATCAATTCCGCGCCGAGATTCGGCGCATCCGGTGCGACGCCGGCGGCGGGGCACGTATCGCCATTCGTATCGTTCACACCCGCGAAGAGCGCAAAGTAATTCGGCTGGCTGGGATGGGCGATGCCGTTGGAATGGGTCATGACGGCGCTGCGTCCCGCCAGCGTGTGGATATACTGCGAGGAATCCGCATCGCCGTTGATCTCTTTTGCCGACTTGTTCTCCTCGATGATGACGACGATCGCGCGCGGACGCTTTGGGAGTTGCGTACGCGCGATTCCATCCCCGATCACCGGAAGCACGATCGGCAAGCCCGTTAGACGCGTTGTGGTGGAGCGAAAATACCAGAGACCCGAGCCGATGACGGCGGCGACCAGCACGACGACGATGAGAATTGCGCGCTTCACGCGGGCCGACCCGGGCACGTTATCATTCCGTACACGTACCCGAAATGGGTCGAATTTCTCGCGCAGACTCTGGATGCGGGGCGCGTGAACGGGTCACGTGGCAATATCGCGATGCCACGTGTCACCAAAGACAAGGCGCTTGCGGATGCATTCCGGGGCGGTCAATTTGGCGCCGTTGTCGACCGCTTCGGCATCCAATGGTTCATGTCGTCGCCCTAACGCGCGATCGGGTGCGAGTCGTCAGCTGCGAGAATGTCGAGAATGTTCGAGAGTTCGGGCTGTGCTGCCATCACGGGGTGACGTTCGCGGATCAAAACTTGGTCCTCGGGCGTCATCCGCTCGACGACGAACGTTTCGAGTTTCGCATTCAGCGCGTGTGCGCGGGTAACGTCAATCCGTTCGGCCAGCCACGCTTCGATCGCGCGTTCATCCGCAGCCGCGCCGACTGCCGCTCGGAACTCCGCCATGTCCAGTCCCACGACGCGGACCACGTAGGCGCTGAAACCCACATCGTGATTGAGGTACGCGCCGATGAATCCGCCGGGCAATTCGGCCCGGAGCTTGTCGATCGTGCGCGGCAGCAGATAAAAGCCGAGAAGCGTTTCACGCGGTGCGCGCGGCGGCCGGGAGCGTAAGTCGAGCGGCGTCATGACGTTCGGCTATCGCGCCGTCGTCCCACAGACCTGCTACGCTCGCTAATGCCCCAAGTGCCAACCGTGGTCGGAGCAGCGATACGCACGAAGTCCCTTTGCGGTCGACGGAATCGCGCGCTCGGCCGCCTTTTTGGTCGCGAACGCACTCTTCGGCGCGCCGTTCTGCTTGTAACAGGAGCGCGGGCCGCCGGTTTTGCGCGGAGCCGTTAGCCCGGCAGCTTCCACGACTGGCCGGCAAAGCCGCCGCATTTGTTCATGATCGGTCGATCGAGCTTTGCCGATTCCTTGACGCCGAGGCACATGGCGGGACCGATGAGATCGCTTGTGATCGCCGCCCGATACGTCTTCTTCACCGCATTGAAGTTGAAAAATTGGTTCTTTACGTTCGCGCACGGCGCGGCAACGAGCTGCGTGCGATCGGCCGCCGACACGCCGAGGCAAACATTTTTGTTCGCGTTGCTGATAATCTTGTAGTAATTCGGGCCGACCGTTTCCTCGAACCACTGTTGCGTAGCGGCGCCATTGCATTTCTTCAACCTCACATCGGAGCGCAATCCACCACCAGCTACGATGTCCAGACACTTGGAGAATACGCGATCGGACTGCATCGTTCCGACCGGCGAATCAAGCTTCGTTTCCGCTTGCGCATTCGCTACAGCGCCAGTAGACAAGAGGAACCCGCCAAACACGACCGTTGTAATGAATCTGTTCAAAAGACAACCTCCCCTTGAGAAAATAAGCGGCGCCAAAATTCGGGTGACCGATTCGCGTTCTTTTTAAATGTCTCTGCGACAAACCATTTCCCGCGTTTCAATCGCGCGGGCAGCGGAATGCCGAGCGAAGATTCGAGGAGCCGCATTCAAGCCGGGATGCCGGGAAAGCATGGAACGAGTGATTGGCGAGCACTCCGGCTACCGATTGCCCTCGGCATGACGGCCGCCTGAGGACATCGGCATACGCCTATGAACACGACTGTGTCTGATTCCCCGCGAATCGAAAGTATCGGCGTCGAGCGCCGGCCGCGGGTACGGAGAGCGTCTTCGACTGGGAAAGTTTGACCGATCCGTAGGGACTCGTTCGAGATACTTCGCTAGTAGACCGAAGCGCGGCCCACGTCGTTACGCGTTTCAAGACGAGCCAGAAGCAGGTGGTAATACAGCATGCCTTTCTGCGGACCGAGTTCCCGGAGAATCTGCTCGACGTCGACCGGCTCTGAGCCGGCGACCAGCTTGAAGTTGCGAGTTACGCTCGAGTCGTTCATTGGGAACACATCGAGCCGCCCGAGGCCACGCAACAAAATCACGGTTGCCGTCCAAGGGCCGATTCCTTTGACGCGGCAAAGCCGTTCAATCGCCTCCGGACTCGCTCGCTCTTCCAGCATTGCCTCCGTGAGCACGCCCGACAGAAGTGCGTCGCCAACGTGCCGCAACGCCGCGAGTTTTCTACCGCTGAGCCCAGCAGCGAGCAAGAGGTCCTCGCTTGTAGCTTGCACGCTCTCGACGCTTGGAAACGCGTGAAACGTGCTCCCGTTATTCGTAAGCGGCGCCCCGACGGCAACGATCACTTTTCTCAAGATCGAGCTGGCGGCTTGGAGACTGACTTGTTGGAAGACGATTGCGTTGACACACGCCTCCCACAACGTTGCGTAGCGAGGCGGCTTCACGCCACGCATGCGTGCTGCAAGCGGACGTAGCCACGAGATTCGAGCGGCCGCGCGGTTGAAGTGCGTGAGTTCGCGCTCGACCCCGAGCATGCGATGCATCAGCGCGACCGCCTGCGGATGCTGCTTTACATTGCCCTCGAGCGTGAGGAGGAGCGAGTCGGGCCGATGCTGCGCGACCCGAGCGATCATGGGCCCAGCAAAACCGTCGAATGCGCGAACGTACTGACCGTCCGGTGTAAGCACGTCGACAATATTCGCGGACAATCGCCGGAGCACGCTTACGGTCAGGTCGAGACGGTACGGCACCGCGACATCGATCTCATAATTCGAGGAACAAACCACCGGCTCGGAAGGCGGTCGCATCAGCTATTTACCAGCACGTGAATCTTCCGAAGCGTCTTTTGAAACTCGGGTCGGCGGGCATGGTCGTTTTGACGCCAGCGTACGGTTCGTGAAATAAATATCTGTTTGACATCGCTCTGGGTTATAACCGAGCCGAACGACGCGTCGAACCGATCGGCAATGTCGCGCACCATCTCGACGTATTGCGCCTGGTCCTTCCCAACCGGGACGAAGGTGGCATCGAAGAGTAGAATGTCGGCCGCCAGCAGCACGGGATAGCCGTAGATCCCCGTGTTCATGCCGACGTCTGCCGTTTTGTTGAGATGCGAATCTTTTATTGACGTTAGCCTCGGCGCGGCAAGCGCCGGGGTTAACGTTGCAAGCGGCGGCTGAATACGCCTCGCAGCACAACGGCTTCATTATGCTCCGAATCCTTCGCTCCGTAGACGAGCGTGATCACGTCTGCGTTTTTCGCGGCATCGATCGTCTCATCGATAGCGCGCCGGTTGGCCGCATGCCGTAGCTCGGCGTGGTAGCGCTTCCGGAAATCACTCCATTTGGCGGGATCGTGATCGAACCACGTACGCAACTCTGTGCTAGGTGCAACGGCTTTCTGCCAGAGGTCCAGCCGCAGCTTGACTTTGCTGATGCCGCGAGGCCAGAGCCGGTCCACGAGGACACGAAACCCATCGCTCTTGGCTGGCTTCTCGTACGCTCGCTTGAGGAGAACCTGCTGACTCATCGGGTGATCGTGCCCTCTGTCGCACGAGTGCGATCGCCGACGAGCCACGACATCTCGACGTTGTGTTTTACCAGATACAAACCGTCGGTTGACGCCATGCTGCCGTTCGTAACGCTAGCCGCCATAGATCACCATGCCATCATCGTACCGTGATTGAGTCGATCTCAATCCGGAGAACGGGGGGAACGACGGCGGTGGATGTCTTTTAAAACAACGCGTGCCGCGGGTGTTCATTCTCGGTGCCGGGTTTGCCGATGTCGCGACGGCGCATGCGCTCACCGCACTTTTGGGCGAACGGCACGATGCCAGATTCTCCGAACGGAGCGTCTTGTAGTGGACGACTTCCACGGTTACCGTTTGCACGTTGGCGGCTGCATCGATAATCTCGTCGATCTGAGTCTCAACGAAATTCGTGCGCTCGCGCCTGACAAGCACGTCGCGCTGCATCACTGCATACAAGGACGGAGCGGCATCTCGATGAGTCGCCTTTGTCGGATTATTTTGAAATGGATTCCGCGCGTTTCGCTTTGTTGCAACGGAGGAAGTAGTCGGGAAACAGTACGGCGGGACGAACGAAGATCGACCATACTTCGACCTCTTGCCGTACATCGAACGACCTGCAGGAAAACATGCTGCCTTACTCTTGGAAAAGGACGTCGTAGCAGAGTTTGCCCGCTTCGGTGACGCGGACGCCGGGCGTCGGAAGATGTGGGCGCAATTTTCCATCGTGCATCAGGTGCTCGATATGAACGTCGTGCAAGAGGAACGCCGCGTCGGATATCAGCCGTCGATGACAGCGCCACCAGAGAGTTTCCGAGCATAAGATCGCGACGCGCGCCGATGCAGCGCGCGCGAGTAACGCGTTCAGGGCATCGGCGAAGCTATCCGTTTCCATGTAGTCGGCGTATGCGCGGAACGATGGGTGACGAAGCGCGATATTGTGACTGTTGCGATCGGCTTTACGGAAGCCGCCGAGGGCCGGCTCCCAGCAATAGTCGCTGTCCGCTTTGTCGGGCACCCAGCGCCGCATCTCTTCGCGCCAGAATTGCGGGTGACGGCGACTCTTGGGAACGGTGCGGACGTCGATAATCGACTCGATCGCCGCTCCGAGGATGAGCCGAGTGAGTTCGTCCTCCGTCGCGGTTCCGTGTCCGAGCGTCAGCAACTCCTGCGCCATTGTAGTCCCCTTCGTACCACGAAGTAGCGTGCCCTAACCCGAACCGCGACGAACCGATCGCCTGCGGTCGCCAGACGACGCTCAACCATGCGGTCTCACGTGTCGGCATCCTCCGAGTGCTCGAAATACTGACGTTGCATCGGCACGTCGTACGGAACGCTCCCATGCGCGTTTTTAATCGACGTGTATGGCGCGTGGCGCACGCTTGGTGTGACCAGATTTTTCTTGAGGAGACTACGTTGCTACGGTGAAGCGAGTCGCACCCGACGTTTCAGAATATCCGCGAAGCGGTATTCGTCGAGTGAGCCGCAGGCTTATGAACGTTCTGAAATGGCAGTTCGATCATGCTGTAAAGAGAGACGGACTCGATGGCGCCACAAGACAGTACCGGCGGACTGGATAGTGAAGAATCGCCGCAGAGCAGAGCACTTGCCGAACGTGTGCAGAAATCGGTACGGAAAGCGTTCGAGGCCGCGGGACCCAGCGGTCAAACGATCAAGAACTTTCTAAACGGAACGCGGCTTGGGGAACCACTGCATGTGATTCTTACCGATGTTCCGATCGGCGCTTGGACCGCGGCTCTGGTTTTCGACGCGTTAACGTTGATCAGCGGACGCGATGAGTTTGCCAAAGCAGCCGACGCTTCGGTGACGATCGGTATTGCCGGTGCACTCGGTGCCGCGGTAACGGGCGTGACCGACTGGCAGGACGCGGACGCGCCGGCCCGCCGTCTCGGCATGATCCACGGCATCTTGAACCTGAGCGGAACGGCGTTGTTCGCAGCTTCACTGTTCGCGCGCAAGCGGAAAGCGCGGCGGGTGGGTTTGACCCTGAGTGTGCTGGGATATGGCACCATGACCGCCGCAGCACGTCTGGGCGGGAAGATGATTTACGAGCATCGGGTCGGTGTCGATCGTACCGCCGGCCAAACGTTTCCGGCAGATTTCGTGTCCGTGCTGGCCGAGTCGGAACTGCCCGAGTCGCAGCCGACGCGCGCGGAGCACGGTGGCGTTCCGATCCTGTTGGTCCGCCGTGGGACCCGGATTTTTGCCTTGGCTGAGACGTGTTCGCATTTCAGCGGACCACTTGCTGAAGGCACACTCGTCGGCGACAGCATTCAGTGTCCGTGGCACCGCTCTCGATTCGCACTGGAGGACGGCCGGGTGATCGATGGGCCGGCTGTCCACCCGCAACCGTGTCTCGAAACTCGGGTGCGCGACGGCCAGATCGAAGTGCGCAAACCACCTGCGGCGACGACGGCCTAAGCGGCATCGTGGCGATCGTTACGTACGGCGATGACGCTACGGCACACGAGCCCATCGTGCACCGCTGTTTTCTTTAGCGGTCGATCCTCGTGTTGCTTTGGCGGTGGGTCGACGCGGTGCGCGCTTCCACTTCGACGGTCGTTTCGGGATCGGGATCGGCACGATCGTCATGTTTGCGAACGCCATTTTGCTGAGCGCGTTCACCGTTCGGCTGCCATGCGCAGCGCGATCTCGTCGCCGGAATCCTGCGGTGTTCTCGTGCGGGCACGGCGCCGATGTGCGCTACGGTGCAGGGCGCGGCGTCACGTCTCGTACGCTGCGTCATCAGACGTAGGCATGGCTGAGGACGACGGTGCCACCACGGTGCCAAGAAGCCAATCAATCAACGAAAAAACCTCGCCGAAGCGAGGTTTTACTTGGTAGCGCCAACGGGAGTCGAACCCGTCTCTTCGCCTTGAAAGGGCAACGTCCTAACCGATAGACTATGGCGCCGTATCATCCAGCCGATAGACGGCCGCACAAGGTGTGATTGTTCCACATCCGAGGGCCGTCCGTCAACTAAATTTGCGTGGTGGGCCCGGCTGGATTCGAACCAGCGCGCTACCAGTTATGAGCCGGCTGCTCTACCGCTGAGCTACGAGCCCCACGCCTGCGGCAATTTCGCCGCCTGCATGGCAAGCCCCGCGCCAGCTGACCCCAAGCGGATTGGCTAATGGGCCTTAAAGGCCGAGCGGCCCGGATAACGCGCGACCGAGCCCAGCTCCTCGGCAATGCCCATGAGCCGGTTGTATTTCTCGATCCGATCGCTTCGCGAGAGCGAACCCGTTTTGATTTGCCCGGCGCCCGTGGCAACCGCGATGTCCGCAATCGTCGTATCCCCGGTCTCACCCGAGCGATGGGAGATCACGCTGCGATACCCCGCGCGATGCGCCATATCGACGGCATCGAGCGTCTCGGAGAGCGTTCCGATCTGGTTGACTTTGATCAGGATCGCATTTGCGGTGTGTTCGTTGATACCGCGTTCGAGCCGCTTGACGTTGGTGACGAAGAGATCGTCGCCGACGAGTTGCGTGCGTCCGCCGAGGCGCTGCGTGAGCAAGTTCCAGCCGTCCCAATCGTCTTCGCCCAGACCATCTTCGATCGAAAGGATCGGGTAATTGGCGACGAGCCCTTCGTACATCGCGACCATCTCCGCAGCATTCATTGGGTGGTCGGGTAGGTGCGGATAATACTTTCCATCGCGCATGAACTCTTGTGCCGCTGCATCGAGCGCGATCGCAACGTCGGCACCCGGTTTATAGCCCGCCTTTTCGATCGCTTGAACCAGCAGTTTGAGCGCATCGTCGATCGAATCGAAACGCGGCGCGTAACCGCCCTCATCGCCGACGAGCGTCGGCTGGCCTTGTTCGTGCAGCAATTTTCCCAGTGCGTGAAAGACCTCGGAACCGTAGCGCACGGCTTCCGCCATCGACGATGCACCAACCGGAACGATCATCACTTCCTGAAATTGCAGCGCGCCCTCGGCGTGCTTGCCGCCGTTGATCACGTTCATCATCGGGACCGGCATCGTCGCCGCCGATGGGCCGCCAAGATAACGATACAGTGGAATTCCTAAGCTCACCGCGGCTGCGCGCGCGCACGCAAGCGAAACGCCGAGCAGCGCGTTTGCGCCGAAATTCGATTTGTTTTCCGTACCGTCGAGATCGATGAGATTTTCATCGATCTCGCGCTGCGAGGTAACGTCGAGTCCCTCGATTGCCGGCCCAAGAATTTCGTTGACGGCGGCGACCGCTTTGCGAACGCCTTTTCCGTTGTAACGCGATTTGTCGCCGTCACGTAGTTCGACCGCTTCGTATTTACCGGTCGATGCCCCCGAAGGCACCATCGCTTCTTCGACCGCGCCGAAGCTCGTCGCTACGGCAACGGCGACCGTTGGATTCCCACGCGAGTCGAGGATCTCACGTGCCCGAACGCTCTCGATAAGTGGGCGGCCACCGCCGCGCAGCGATTCGATCGACATGACTTAGTTGCTAACGAGCCACGACTCGAGATCGGACTTGCGTGCGAAAAGTTCGCTCTTTTCGAACCAAATCGCGATTTCGCGTGCGGCGCTCTCGGCCGAGTCGCTGCCATGCACGAGATTGCGGCCGATCGTCTGACCGTAGTCGCCGCGAATCGAACCGGGGGCCGATTTGATCGGGTTGGTCGCGCCGATCGTCGAACGACAGCCTTCGATGGCATCGTTGCCCTCGATGACCAGCGCCACGATGGGAGCCGAGGTGATGTACTCGATGAGGCCCCCGAAGAAGCCCTTGCCTTCGTGTTCGGCGTAATGCTTCTTCGCCCGCGCGGGATCGACCATGAGTAGCTTCATGCCGACGATTTGATATCCGCGACGCTCGAAACGTGCGATGCATTCGCCGACGAGACCGCGCACGACGGTGTCGGCCTTCAAAAGGATCAGTGTTTGTTCGATAGCCATAGCGGGAGGAACATACGTGCCAAGTGACGCCGCCCCTCTGTCCCCGCTCGACCAGCAGCAAATCGCCGCAGCGCTCGCCGGAACAGCTTTCGCCGACGTTCGCGTGCTCGATGAGACGACGAGCACGAACGCCGATGCTGCCGCACTTCTCGGGTCGTCGTTCGGTACGACGATTGTCGCAGAGCGACAGACCGCGGGCATCGGACGCACCGGACGTAGGTGGCATGCGCCGCGCTCGTCGAGCCTGCTCTTCACGACGATCTTACCGCAAGAAATCGCCGTTGCCGATCTGTGGGCCGCGACGTTCTGGACGGCGCTTGCGGTCGCCGACGGCATCGAGCGCGCGTGCGGCGTGCGCGCCGATCTGAAATGGCCGAACGATCTCTTGCTTGCCTCGCGGAAACTCAGCGGGATCTTATGCGTTTCGCGCATCAGCGGCGAACGCGCTTGGGTCGGCTGCGGCGTGGGACTCAACGTCTTTCGGCCCTCCGATCCGGCGGCGATCGCGGAGATCGCACCGGAACCGGCGTTTCTCTCCGATGTCGCTCAGCAGGTCGATCGAACGACGCTCTTTACAGCGATCCTGCATGCGTTTGCCGGACGCATGCCGCTGCTCGCGCGCCCCGCCGCAATCGCACGGGCGTGGGAAGAGCGCGCCGCGATCGATGGCACGCGCTACCGTTTGCGACTCGATATCGACGGATCGATCGTCGAGGGCATGGCGCGTGGGCTGGGTGCCGACGGCGCGCTACGCCTGAAACCCGATGACACAGACGAAGTGGCGATCCACCTCGCCGACGCGCATGTGATTCGCTAGCTCTTTACGACTCCGCCAAGATTGATCTTTGCTTTTCCGAGCGCAGCGACGGCATTTGCCTCCGCCGTGCCGTCGATCGAAAGACACAGGTTCGCGGTTGATGTCACGTTTGCGGGTTTGGGAATCATCTTCGCCGTGACGCCGGAATCTTTAAGCGCTTTGGTTGCGATCATTGTGTCGGCGTTCGATGAGAAGAACAGAATGACGTCGGGCATCGATTATGCCGACGATCCGCCGCTGACGAGTTCATCGAGTCCGCGCGCAACGTCGGTAAGTTCGTTCACGCGTGTCACGGCATGTTGCATGCGCGCGTTCATTTCTTGCGCGAGCATGTCGATCACGACGACGTCACCGAGAATCTCTGCGTTGAGTTCCGATGCGGCAAGGATCGAATTCGCAACGCCCGTGGTCGTCGCGACGCCTCCGTCGCCCGCCGAGGGCGGTCCCGCCGTCGCCATCGTCATGAGCAGTTCGCCTTGACGTTCGACGGCGGCTTTGGTTTGCGCGACGTGGTCGCCGGAGACTTCCGTTCCCACGACGATTACGGCGAGCTCCTTGGCCGATTCGCTGACCTGTTTCGAGCGTCTGGCGATCGCGCGCGACACCGTCTCGACGACCGGAATCGCGAAGGCAAGGGCGATCGCAAGACCGATGAGACCCCAGAGCAAGAGCGATTGCACGGTGTGGTTTTGAATGTCATTGAACTGTGCCAGCGGGACACCGTACCAGCGCGCGGCCACCACGTCGTTCCGATCGTTGAGGATCGGATCGATCTGGGCAAGATACGCGACCCCGGCCTGCGTGTCGACGCCCGTAAATGATTTGCCGGCTTTCACCTCGGCCATTCCGGTCGTTACGGGTGCGTCGACGAGCCGCGTCCCATCCGCACGCGAAATCGTACTGGCGACGATGGCGTTGTCCAAGATGAGCGCGGATTTGCCGCCGAGCGCGCGCGATGCTTGATCGACGATATCGTAATAGTGATTGATCACGACTCCACCGTAAACGGCGCCGATCGTGCGTTCGTTGGTGTCGCTGATCGGCGCGGCCGAGACGAGCGCGAGGCCGCGTTCGATGTGTCCGACAACGCTGCCGTCGGCGGCCTTGATGTCGGCAGCAACTTGAGGTGCAAGCGCTTCGGGCGTCAGTTCGGAGAGCGGAAGTTGAGCGGCGGTATTGACGCTCTCGCCGATGAGCGCGCGCTTCACATATGGGCTCGCAAGCACGGTACCCACGCCCGCACCGTTCGCTCGCGCAAGCACCTTGCCGTCGCGGTCAACGATCGTGAGAAACGAAAGTCCCGCGTTTCGTGCAACACTGCTGAGCGTCGTTTCGAGTGACTTCGATTGACGCGCACCGACGTTCTTGCGGATGGCTTCTTGAAGTGCGACTTGCTGCGTGAGCAAGCGCACTTGATCGCGCTTTTGCTCCCAGTATCCGTTGAAGCCGAGCGAACCGCTCTGAACGTCTTTGCGCCCGAGGCGGCTGAGGTCGTTCGACATGGTCGAACGTGCCGCAAGCGCGCTCACGATGAAGAAGACGAGAATGGCGCCGACGAGTGTCCCGATCAGCCGGACGCGTAGACTTAGCTTCATACGTTCGATTCCTCAGGTGCAGCATCGGCGATGCGATAGCGACTGAGATCGCCCGTTATCGTCGATGCCTGTGCGTTCATTTCTTCAACCGAGTTCAAGATGCGTTGCGCGGCGGATGTGACCTCGGCATTGACGTAGGTGAGCACTTCGACCGACGAAGCGTTCTGATTCGATATGCCGGCGATGCCCTCGAAGGCCGATGAGACTTCGCTCGAATGTGCCGCCATCTGCTGCGTCGCGGTCAGATTTTCGGCAACGGAACGTGTGATCTCATCGATCGCGCGGATGACGGAGAACGAATTTTCGCTCATCGAACGCGTCACGCTGGAGATTTGCGTGATTTGATTGTTCGATTTGAGGACGGCCTCGACGATCTCGCGCAACGCCGTCGATGCGTTGTCGGTCGATGAGACACTCTCTTCGACACGCTCGGTCAGCCGCTGCATCGCATGCGTGACCTCGGCGATAACGCCTTGGGTCGATCCGATATGTCCGGCGATTTCTTTGGTAGCCGCAACGCTGCCATCGGCGAGCTTACGAATTTCCGAGGCAACGACGGCAAAGCCGCGCCCGTGCTCGCCCGCTCGTGCCGCTTCGATTGCAGCATTGAGCGCGAGCAGGTTCGTCTGCTCGGCGATGCGGTCGATGACTTTGACGATATCGCCGATCTGCGTCGAGTTGTCGCCCAGTTGACGAATATCGCTTGCGAGTTCGCCGATCGTCTTACGAATCGTATCGAACGAGTCGACGATCGTGTGAATCGCCGTTCCGCCGCGGTCGGCGGTGAGCGAGGTCTCCGAACTGATCGTGAGCAGCGAGTCGACTTGCTGGGCGACTTCTTCGATCGAGGTCGACATCGCCGTCACCGATTGTGCGGTCTGGTCGAGCGTGCGCGTTTGCTGTTCCGCCGAGCCGGCAATCGTCACGATCGCCTCCGTCAGCGCGCCGATCTTCTGTTGCGCTGCCGCGACGATCCCCGCTTGTTCGAGAATGCCTTCTTCGAGCTGCTGCTGTGCAACGGAGCTGCCCTCGATGACCGCAAGTGAGTTGCCCGCCGTGTCGTAGAGCTCCGAGCCTGCCGTCGCCAGCCGCTCCACGTTCACTTGTAAGGCGGCGAGAAAATCGCGCGTGCTGAAGATCAACTTGTTGAGTGCGATACCGAGATCGGAGAGCGGCCCGTCGGTCACGGCGAGATTTTTGGTAAAGTCCCCTTGCGCGACTTCGCGAATACCCGCCGTCAACGCCGCGATCGTCGCCGTGCTGCCCGACACCTGACCGTTTTGGTTACGTGGCAGTGCCACGCGATTGTTGCCGCCGAGTACGCCATCGACCGCGGCTGACGGCGCTGCGGAGGTCACGGCAGCGACCGTTAAGGCGACCCCGGCGATCGCCGCGGCCAGCACGGCCGCCCAGCCAAGGCCCGGGAGCGCCAGGAGCCAGATCGCGAGACCCAAGAGAACCAAACCGACGATGGCAATGCCCACGCGCGGCGCCGCGACCATGCGGAGAGGCGAAGGTGAAGGCCCGCTCATGGCTGGTGCATCCTGTACCGACGAAAGGAAAAAATGCCGGTCACCCGCTTTTGTGCGTTTCGTAACACTTCGGCGAATCGACCGTCGTTCTTGAGCCTCAGCGGCTCGCTTTGCTGCGCTTCTCGCACTGTTCGCAAAAATTGGGATACTTATTGTCGGTATCGTAGATCGAATTCGAAAAATACATGGCGCAACGGGCGTTGAAGCAGTGCTTGAGGCCGAGCGCATGGCCCAGTTCGTGAACCGACTCTTTGAGGAGCCGTTGGAAGAGTACGTTCTCATCAGCCGGCTCGCCATAGAATTCCGAACGGAGGCGGTGCGTCGAGACGACAGCGCAGCGCTGCGCCTCGCTCGAACTTCCGAAGATGAAGTGATGCGAGGTCTTATAGAGATCGTAGTCGGTGATCCCTAAGACGAACTCATCGACACGGTCGTGGACCGCGGTGAGTTTGCCGACGACCGATCCGAAAAAGAGCTGGTTACGCACGCTGTTGAGTGCGGTCTTCGGAAGACGGAGCGGAACGCGCACCGACGCGGTCGAGAGAAAGCGTTCTTCCAAACAAAGCGCGAGACGCATGAGCAGGGCCGGATCGATCGAGTTGATCGGGACGATGCTGATCTCGCTCACGATAAAACGCGTTCGCGCCGCTGTGGAAACGGTCCTGGGGCGCGCGAGGGGGAACGCCCGATTTATGATCCTCGGACTTGGAATCGACCTTGCCGAAGTCGAACGCTACCGGTTTGATGAAGCCGCGCGCGTGCGCTTCGCACGCAAAATCTATACGCCTGAAGAGTGGGCATATGCGATGCGCAAGCGTCACTGGCCCGAACGGCTCGCGGGTTTCTATGCGGCAAAGGAAGCAACGCGCAAAGCATTCGGCCATGCAATTCCCTGGCGCGATGTCGGTGTGACACACGAAGGTTCGGGGAAACCGACGATCATGCTCCTCGGAAAAGCCGAACGTCTCATCGCCGCACGCGGGGTCAAAGCGATTCATCTCACGATCACGCACACCGCATCCATGGCCGCGGCCGTCGTCGTGCTGGAAGGCTGATGCGGGTTCTCGATGCCGCGCAGATGCGCGCGCTCGACGCAGCCTCCGTGAAGCATTCCGGGGAGATCGCACTGATGCGCGCCGCCGGCGATGCGATTGCAACCGTGATTCCGCGCTACGCGCGGCCGGGTCCGCTGGTTGCCTTCGCCGGTGGGGGCAACAACGGAGGCGACGCGTTCTCCGCGCTCGCCGCCGCGGATCTCAATATGACGCGCACGGTCTACGGCGACGCTTCGCACGAAGGCTCGCCCGCGCGGATCGATGCCATCTCGCGCGCCCGCGCAAGTGGCGTACGCATCGAGCCGTTTCCGAGCGACCCTGCGGTGATCGAAGCTATCTGCCGCAAAGCGGGACTCGTCATCGACGGCCTGCTCGGCGTCAATGCCCGCGTACCGCTCGACGGTGACATGGCAACCGTCGTCGCCGCGATCGTCCGCAGCGGCGCACGCGTGCTCGCCTGCGATATTCCAACCGGCGTCGATCCATCGACCGGAGCGATTAGCGGACCGGCGATCCGTGCGGTCGCCACGATCACCTTCGGCGCGCCGAAGCTCGGGCTCTATCTCGATCCCGGTCGCGCGCACGCGGGGCACGCGTATCTCGCGCGCGTCAACATGAACGAGGTCGATATTCCTCCGGGGGAACCGATCTTCTTCGCCCTCGACGACGCCGAATTTTGCGAACTTCTCCCGATCCGTGCGACGACGGCCGATAAACGCAGTGCAGGCGCGCCGCTCGTCATGGCGGGCTCGGAACAATTCCCGGGCGCGGCGATTTTATGTGCGCGCGGTGCGGCGCGCGCGGGAGCCGGCTACGTCACCGTTGCGACGACGCAAGGCGCGGCAGCGCCGGTCAGACTGCATCTCATCGAACAAGTGGTCGTGACGTACGACGAAAGCGATCCCGAGCGTGCGATTCAAACGATCGTCGACTTGGGCAACCACTGCACGTCGCTTGCGATCGGGCCGGGCCTCGGCCTAAGCGACAACATGGGGACGATCGTGCGCGGCGTCATCGAACGAACGGCCCTGCCGATCGTCGCCGATGCGAGCGCGCTCTTTCATTTGAGCAAACAGCTTCCCACCTTACGCGGCAAATCGATCGTACTGACCCCGCACGCGCGTGAGTTCGCGCGCCTCTCCGGAAAAGGCACCGTCGCCGAACCCGACCGCGTGGCGCGCATCCGCGATTTCGTCGACACGTACGGCGTGACGACGTTGCTGAAGGGGCGCACGACGCTCATTGCCGATGTCGACTCGACGCACATCAATCCGACCGGCAGCTCCGCACTTGCGACCGCGGGTACGGGTGACGTGCTCACCGGGATTATCGCAACGCTCCTCTCGCAGGGTCTCACGCCGCTCGATGCGGCCCGCATCGGCGCGTATTGGCACGGTCGCGCCGGACACACCGCCCACGACGCACGACCGGTCGGCGTGATCGCAGGCGATCTCCCTGATGCCCTTGCCGAAGCGGCGAAGCGCGCCGACCACCGCCTGCCGGGCGACCGCATCGAACGGCTTTTTTGATGAACGGAGTTCGCATGCGCTTGGTACGGCTCGCGACCGCCGTCGCTGTCTGCGTGCTCATTTCACAAGCCCGTTCAAACCCGGTCGAAGGATCGCCGGTTTCTAAAACGTTTGACGTAACGCCTCGCCTACTCATGCATCCTGGCCTTCCCACGCAAGGCATTGCATGCGATTCATCCTGGGCCGCTATTGGTGACCTGCTGCCGTCGGCCAAACAGTTAGAAAACGTCAGCGACGTAACGGAAATCAATACGGTCTATTCCGGTTCGAGGCATCTCGGCTGGATCTATCGCGAACATGACGGCAGCCGCTTTTGGCAAAGCGACTTCGCGCCGCGCCATCCGGTTCGTAAAGGCGGACGTCTTTCTTTCGGAGCACTCGGCGAGGTCGATGCGGGGTTCGGCGAACCGATGGTCGGTCTGACGCATGACGGACTGCATCCGTACCGTTCCAAAAGCCCGAACCTTCGCGCGTTCAGCTGCTTTACGAAAGGCGCGGATATCTCATAACGATGTAGCAAAAGAGCGATTCCGCCGCCCTGGTAAATAGTTTTTCAACCGCGAGCGGTGCGCGCGTATACCGAATA
>Ga0209100_1001220_pt1 | contig 18365 bp, 22 predicted proteins | sample lystaG_FD_185480 | JGI IMG/M metagenome (GOLD analysis project Ga0209100, IMG submission 185480) | Glacier valley bacterial and archeal communities from Borup Fiord, Nunavut, Canada, to study Microbial Dark Matter (Phase II) -... | ecosystem: Environmental > Aquatic > Freshwater > Ice > Glacier ...
AAAGGTATCACAAAAGGTATAGAATTTGCAGGTTTAACAATCGCGCATCGTCTAAAAGAAAAGGAAGGATTGCCCCAAGCATTAAACAGAAAAAAGATTCTGTTCTTAGGGTAATCAATCAGTTGAATAAACGGATTAAAATTAAAGAATTTTGGTTAGAAGATGTCATGATAGATATTCGTGCATTAACAGACGGATATGAATCGTATTCGTGGCAATATCAAAAATCCAACAGACTTGATGAGAACTTACGAAAAGCAGTTATCCTTAGGGATAAACTCAAGTGCGCAGAGTGCGGGAAGACCGATATTATTTTAGAAGTTCATCATATAAAAGCTAAAAGATATCATGGCTCAAACACCTTGGGCAATTTAATCGCATTATGTTCTAGTTGTCATCAAGAAACAGCAGGCAGAGAAAAAGAGTTTGAGGAAAAATACTTTAAGCTGATCAATGGCAAAAATGTAAGGCTTGACGATGCACAACATGTTATGCAGGGGAAGAGCTATCTCAGGCATCAATTATCAATGCTGGGGCAATTGAGCATTACAAATGGTGGCGATACTGCAAACAAGCGAATAGATTGGAGTATTGAAAAGAGTCATTGTAATGATGCCATAGTGATCACAGGATTAAAAGTAAATGATAATGATTGCAATGTTAAGGAATGGATTATAAAGCCCATGAGAAGAAAATCGAAAGCAAAAACAGACAATGTATTAGGAATAAAACACAGGGATTTGGTTTCCTATACGTTTAGAAATGGAGAAAAGCATACAGGATATGTGACTGCACTATATCCTGAATTAAAAGCTTTGAATTTCCAATCAAGGACTAAACATTGCAAAAAGGTAAACGCGCTAAATTGTAAACTAATTTGAAAGTTTAATAAAATTTATTGGTTAGAATGTGTGTAAATATATACTTGAACACACTTAACTACATTTTTAAAAGGAGGATTATAAAAATGGGAAAAATTATGTCATCGCTAAAAAATATGATGGGGTTCGAAGATGAGGATCTCTACGACGATTACGAAGAAGAAACAGAAGAGACGGAAAAACAAGAGGAGCCTAAGGAAAGTTATTCGGTCATCAACAGAAGAAAAGAAATGAGAGAACAAAATAAAGTAGTTAGTATCCATGGAGGCAATCAAAAAGTGAATATTATCAAGCCATCGACATTTGATGAAGCACCACAAATCTGTGACAGCGTAAAAGAAAACAAAATTGTAGTGGTCAATACCACAGGTCTTGAACCAAAAACCGCACAGAGACTTCTTGATTTTATCGCGGGTGCGACTTATGCACTGGGCGGAGATCTGCAGGAAGTTGAACACGGGATTTATGTCCTCTCCCCATCCATGGTTGAAGTCACCAGAGAACTTAAGGAAGATACTACAGCGAAAGGTTTCCTGAACTGGAAATAATGGATAAAAAAGGATTTGTTAAGGCTTTTTTAGCTGAAGATTCTTATCGAATGGCGAAGCTCTTTGAAGCTCTGGAAAAAGCAAAGAGCTCCAGCCGTTTCTACTCCTCAGACGAGTTCTATGCACCAAATGTATGGAACAAGGTCAGTGAAATGAAAGATTACAAGGACATAGAAGTTCTTGGCGAAGACTTTTTTGAACGAAAGGTCTTCGTAAAGAACAGGGAAGATGAAGAACCTCTGTCAATTCTTGAAATTGAGAATTTGAACGAAGAGATTAAGCTATCTCATAAGGATTATCTCGGTTCGATCATGAGCCTTGGGCTTAACCGAGAAAAATTTGGAGATATCTTCCTCAAAGGAAATAAGGCCTATGCCGTAATTTTTACAAGCACTGCTGATTTTTTTCAAAACAACCTCACACGGATCGGACGATGCAGCATCGCCCTTAAAGTTATTAGCTATCATGAAGCCATCATGTTTCTTCAGCCGAATCTGACAGGAAAAGAAGCGATTATCCCTTCTCTGAGGCTTGACGTCGTTGTGGCGGAACTGGCAAAGACCTCCAGGTCGAAAGCGCTTGATGCACTTTCAAAGGGGCTTGTGCTCGTCAACTATAACGAAACAAGGGATAAGGCTAAGGAAATAAAGGAAGGGGATACCTTGACGATAAGAGGCAAAGGCAAGTTCAAAATTGGACAAGTCGTTGGCACCACGCAAAAAGGTAACCTGAGAATGGCATATTATAAATTTGAATAGGGAAGAAAGTGAAGGGGGCATATCATGAAGATCACACCGATTGAGATCACAAACAAAGATTTTAAGAGAACCATGAGAGGATATAGCACAGATGAAGTGGATGAATTCCTAGACGAAGTCGTAGAGGATTTTGAGGCGCTTTATCGCGAGAATGCAAGTCTCAAGGAAAAAATTGAAAGCTTTAACGATAAGCTGGCCTATTATTCCAATCTTGAAAAAACCCTGCAAAGCACCTTGGTGCTGGCACAAAACACAGCGGAGAGCACTAAGCTCCAAGCGGAGAAGGAATCTGAACACATCATCGAGAATGCGAAGGAAAAGGCAAACACCATGATGGAAAATGCAAATCGAGAAAATGAAAGGCTGAAGAGAGAATTTGAGAAAAGCAGAATGGAATTTTCGAATTTCAAAAGCAGGATCCTGAACTTTTTAGAAAGTCAGATCAGCACTTTCTCCAATTCATCTGATGAAATCGAGAGAGGCACCCTTGGAACAAGTTCACTCAAAGTGGCAGGACTCCATGAGATTGAAAAAGAATTCAATCCTCACGCTGAGGATGAAGATGGCAATCAGGAGATTATCAGAGGATAAGGAAATTATTTCGGATGAAGCAGTCATCATATGCATTCTAAGAGACTTTGTATAAGCAGAGTCTCTTTTCTTGTGAGGAATCAAACCATATGTTAAGATATCAGTTGAAAGGGAAAATTATGGAAGATAATCTATGGATTGAGGAAAAAATTGAAATCGCAAAGACCATCGAAGAAGCTTTAGAAAAACTTGAGGATAAAGCTTTATTTGTCGTTGATCAGGTGCTTTTTGATCAAACCCCATCTCTTCAAGATTTCTTGAAGGATAAGGAAAACTTAAAGCTTTTCGCCAGTGAACAAACGAAAACTCTGGATACAGTCAATGTCCTTTATGATTTTTTATTTGTTCATGACGCCAAGGAGCTTGTCGCAATCGGTGGAGGAATCGTTGGCGATTTGGCGGGCTTTGCCGCCGCAACCTTTAAAAGAGGGATTCCGCTGACCCTTGTTCCTACAACGCTTCTATCTATGTGTGATAGCGGCATTGGCGGAAAAACAGGAGTCAACTTCAGAGGGGTTAAAAATTATATCGGAAGCTTTAAAAAACCAAACAAGATTCTCATCGCCAAAGATTTTCTCTTGACGCTTCCAGAAAAAGAACTGAAGAGCGGACTTGGAGAAATTATCAAATATGGACTCGTTGGAGATCAAAGCATCCTTGATACCCTATTAAAGGATGAATTTAATCTTCATCATCTCCCGTATCTTGAACTCATCGTCAAAGGCCTTAGGGTGAAGCACAAGATCATCAAAGATGATTTCCTTGATGAAGGGAATCGAAATATACTTAATTTCGGACACAATATCGCCCATGGACTTGAAGGGTACTTTGAAGGAATTCTTACCCATGGCGAGGCGGTTGCGCTCGGAATCCTTGTTGAGCTGAAAATCTCAGAGGAGAAACTTAAGCTTAATCAGGAAGTTTTTAAGCTCGTTGAAAACATCATGATAAAATACAATATGAACACAAAGCTAAAAATTGAAAACCTCGAGGAAGTGCTCTACTATATCAGGAAGGACAAGAAAAATGACAGTCATTTGAGGTTTACCCTCCTGATGGACGTTGGAAGGGCTGTAATCAAGGAAGCAATCACAGAAGAAGAAATCAAACGTCACATGGAAAGTATAATGGAGTTGTAGTATGAAATTGAAAGTAATGGACCTTGAAAAAGGTAAGGTAAATATAGAAATTGGAAAAAAGGAATTTTTCAGGGACCCGATTTTTTTTGCAGGGCCCTGCTCTGTTGAAGATTATGAGACCATGAGAAAAATCACTTCCTCGTTAAAGGAAATCGGCGTTGATGTCTTAAGAGGAGGAGCCTATAAGCCAAGGACTTCACCTTATGATTTTCAGGGACTCAAGGATGACGGACTGAAGATCCTTCAAGCGATCAAGGATGAATTCAATATGGTGATCTCTACAGAGATCCTTGATGTCAGAGACCTTGAAAAAGCCATGGATGTCGTAGACATCATTCAGATTGGATCCAGGAACATGTATAACTATGTCCTCCTGGAAGAAGCAGGAAAGCTTGGAAAACCTGTAATTCTCAAAAGAGGATTCTCTGCTACCGTATTTGAATGGCTCAATGCAGCAGAGTATATCATGAAGGAAGGCAATGAAAAGATCATCCTTTGCGAACGAGGCATCAGGACATTTGAAACGACCACAAGGAATACGCTGGACCTTAATTCGGTGGCTTATGTTAGAGAACATTGCAGGCTTCCTGTAATCGTCGATCCCAGTCATGGCACCGGGGTCAGGTCACTTGTAAAACCTATGGCACTGGCTGGAATTATGGCTGGAGCAGGTGGACTTATCATTGAGACGCATATTGAGCCCAAGAAAGCATCCTCTGATGCTGCCCAAACCATCGATATGGAGACCCTTAAAGAAATTATTATTAAAACGAATGAAATTTGGAGGTATGTATGATTTATATCATCATTATCATAGGCCTTGTCCTGGACAGAATAACAAAAATTTGGGCAGTAAATGCGCTCATGGGACAAAAGGACATCACGATCATCAAGGACTTTTTTGATTTTTCTTATCTGGAAAATAGAGGAGCGGCCTTTGGGATTTTTCAAGGGAAGGCTTATCTTTTGGCAGCCGTGACTGTCGTAATTTTATTTGTGCTTTTTGTAAATTACCTGAAGACAAAGAACAAGACCAAAATTTTCACCTGGAGCACTGGGCTTATTATCTCCGGAGCAGTGGGCAATCTCATTGACAGGCTTAGTTTAGGCTATGTTGTTGATTTTGTGTCCCTGCACTTTAAAAACAGTTACTACTTTCCCTCCTTTAACGTCGCTGACATGTGCATCACATTTGGTACAGGTCTTCTCATTCTCTACATCATAAAGGAAGCTGATTAATATGGAAGACTTACAATACGCTGTTCTAAAAGAAGATCAGGGAAAAAGACTGGATGTCTATCTAACAGAGAAACTTACGGATCTTTCCAGGTCCTATATTCAAAAACTCATCGACAAGAGCCTGATTTCTGTAAACGAAAAAATAAAGAAAGCCTCTTATAAGGTAAATGAGGATGATGCTATCCTTATGCAGCTTCCAGAGCTCGAAGAGCTGGAAGTCCTGCCTAAGGATATTCCTGTCGACATAGTTTACGAAGATGATGACCTTGTTGTGGTAAACAAGCCCAAGGGCATGGTTGTGCATCCGGCTGTAGGAAATTATCATGACACTTTAGTCAATGCGCTTCTCTTCCATGTGAAGAACCTCTCCGGAATCAATGGGGTTCTTCGACCAGGGATCGTTCATCGAATTGACAAGGATACGACGGGAATCATCGTTGTCGCTAAAAATGACAAGGCTCATGCCTATCTTTCAGAACAGTTCAAGGCACATTCCATGAAAAGGGAGTATTATGCCCTGGTTCATGGAAATATCAAGAAGGATAAGGGAACCATTGACGCTCCGATTGGAAGAAACAAGAATGACCGGATGAAGATGGCTATTGTGGAATCTGGAAGAAGAGCCGTTACGCATTATGAAGTCCTCAACCGGTATGAAGGGTTTACCCTGATCAAGGCGGTCCTTGAGACAGGAAGGACCCATCAGATTCGTGTCCATCTGGCTTCAATTCATCATCCGGTGGTGGGTGATTTTGTCTATGGAACAAAAAAAGAGTCGATTAAAGGGCAACTTCTCCATGCCGCAAGGCTTGGATTTGAGACTCCGGATAAAGGGCATCTCGAATTTAGCAGACCCGTTCATGACGAATTCAAACAAATGCTTTGGAAGTTGAACAAATATTCCAGAAAATATAAATAATTTGTGAACATTGTTAACAATATATGAATATACACGGGGATAACCCCGTGGTGTTATGTATAATCAACGTTAACAAGAAGTTAAAGATCATCGGATGATGTTTTAATAAGCATGAAGATAAAGGCGGTGAAAGGTCCTGGCAGAGGTTTCTTCCAGGCAGGATTATGGAATTTAAAGCAAGCCTTATGGATGAGAAAGCCATCGAAAGAGCGCTGGTCAGAATCTCCCATGAAATCGTGGAAAAAAACAAGGGCGTTGAAGACCTTGTTCTAGTGGGCATTAAGAGAAGAGGAGTTCCTCTGGCTGAACGAATCCGGGAGAACATCCGAAAATTTGAAGACAATGATGTTCCGGTGACCAGTGTAGATATCACATTTTATCGTGACGACCTGGAGAAGGACTATGAGAATCCCTTAATCAAGAACTCAGAAATCAACGTTCCCATCAAGGGAAAGAAGATTATTCTGGTGGATGATGTGCTATATACGGGAAGAACCGTAAGAGCAGCCTTAGATGCCGTCACAAGCAACGGAAGACCACAAAGCATACAACTTGCTGTCCTCATCGACAGAGGGCACAGGGAGCTTCCTATCCGGGCAGATTATGTCGGGAAGAATGTTCCTACCTCAAAGGAAGAGCTGATCAAGGTCATGCTCATTGAAATTGATGGAAGAAATGCAGTGGAAATCTACACGAAAGAAGGTGAATGATGAAAATCGTATCATGGAATGTCAATGGCTTAAGGGCCATTACCAAGAAAGGTTTTAAAGATAGTGTCATTGCCCTTGATCCGGATATCCTTTTCGTCCAGGAGACAAAAATGCAGGAGCATCAGCTGGAAGAAGAAATTCTTTTAAAGGATCTTGGCTATACGCTCACCATGCACTCTGGCGTAAGAAAAGGATATTCCTCCGTGGCTGTCTATACGAGAATCCCGGTTGATGAAATCATCAAGGGTTCAGGAATTCCTGAATATGACGTGGAAGGTAGAGTCCTTCAAATCAATGTAGGGGAGTATTCCATTTTTGGCATATACTTCCCTAACGGGGGCCAGGGAGAAGAACGGCTTGGCTATAAAATGAAATTCTATGAGGATTTGCTTAGTAAGTTCATCGCTTTGAAGGAAGCCGGGAGAAAAGTCATCATTACAGGTGATTTTAATGTTGCTCATCAAGAGATTGACCTAAAAAATCCGGAATCCAACAGAAAGACTTCTGGATTTCTGCAGATTGAACGAGACTGGTTTACTAAGCTTTTAGGTTCCGGATTCATCGATATCTATCGGGAAAAGAATCCTAACGAAATTATCTACACCTGGTGGGACCAAAGGTTCTATGCACGCGATAAAAATGTCGGATGGAGAATTGACTATTTTGTGATTTCAAACAACATGAGAAACGATGTCGTAGATGTAAGAATTTACAATGAACTCATGGGCTCCGACCATTGCCCGCTCTCTTTGACGATTAGTGAGGAAAACTAAATGGACTATACCTTAATTGCAACTTGTGCTTTCGGAATCGAAAGCATCCTTTCAAAAGAACTGAAAAATCTCGGCTACGAGGACCTTGCCGTAGAGAACGGCAAAGTCGAATTTAGAGGAGACGAGCTTGATATCGCCATTGCCAATGTCCATTTGAGAACAGCAGAAAGGGTTCTAATAAAGCTTGCTGAATTCAAAGCGGTGACTTTCGAGGAACTCTTCCAGGGAACCAAAGCCATCGAATTCGGAGACATCATTCCCATCAGCGGCAAAATGCATGTCGTGGGAAAATCGGTGAGAAGCACACTGCACAGTGTCCCTGATTGTCAGAGCATCGTAAAGAAGGCTGTCGTGGAATCCATGAAGAGAAAATACGACAGGGAACAATTCGCCGAGACAGGTCCTGTATATAAGATTGAAATTGGTCTTTTGAAGGATATGGCGACCATTACACTGGATACCTCTGGTGTTGGACTTCATCGAAGAGGGTACAGGGAGAATTCCGGAGTGGCGCCACTAAAGGAAACTTTGGCTGCAGCACTTGTACTCATTGCTGGTTATGATGGTTCGCGTCCTTTGGTTGATCCTTTTTGCGGGTCTGGTACGATTCTCATTGAAGCGGCCATGATTGCAAAGAATATCCCACCCAATATGGACCGCAGCTTCGTCTGCGAAACCTGGACTGGTTTTCCGAAGGATGTTTTTGAACAAGTACGTGAAGGAGCCAAAAACCAGATAAAGAAGGGAAAACTCAATATCAAGGGATTCGATAATGACACCTACGTCTTAAGTACTGCAAGGATGAATGCGAAAAAGGCTGGCGTTTTTGAAAGCATCTATTTTATCCATGAAGATGTGATGAACCTTAAATATGATGAAGAGAATGTCATGATCATCACAAATCCCCCTTATGGCGAAAGACTTGGCGAGGCGGAAGAGATCAAGAGGCTTATCGGGAAAATGGGACGAGACAAGACAGATCATGAAGATTATGACATGTACATCATTTCTGCTATGGAAGGCTTTGAAAATGCCTTTGGTAGAAAATCGGACAAGAACAGAAAACTCTACAACGGAAGAATTCTTACCTATTTCTATCAATATTTTGCTGAAAAGAAAAAAGAAGGCTAAATGATGAGAAAAATTGCTGTCATTTTCAACGGTGGGACCATCTCGATGAAGGTGGACCCGAAGATCAAAGCGGCGGTACCCTCCCTTACGGGAGAAGAGATCATGCACATGGTCACAGGTATCGAAGAATATGCTACGGTTGTTTCGTATAATTTCAGCTCAGTACCAAGCCCGCACATGACCATGGAAAAAATCATGGAGCTTAGAAAATTTACGATGAAAATCCTTGAGATGGAAGATGTCGATGGTATTGTGATCACCCATGGCACTGATACAATGGAGGAAACGGCTTACCTTTTTGATTTGACCATCAGGACGGATAAACCCATCGTCTTCACAGGTGCCATGAGAAGCGGTTCAGAACTTGGTTATGATGGTCCGTCGAACCTTGCACAGTCCATTGTAACTGCTGCATCGGAGTCTTCAAGAGGGCTTGGCGTTTTGGTATGCCTTAACAGTGAACTTAATTCTGCGTCTGAGGTTACCAAGACTAATTCTGTGGCATTAAACGCCTTTCGGACACCAAGCTTCGGTCCGCTTGGAATGGTAGACAACAACAGGGTGATCTATTATAGAAGTATTGGGAGTAGGCAGTTTCAAGAGATTGAGACCTTGAATACCAAGGTTGATCTCGTGAAGACTGTTGCAGGAATGGATTCCTCTTATCTAAAGTTTTTAGTGGAAAAGGGATGCGAAGGTATTGTCATCGAAGCCCTTGGAAGAGGAAATGTGCCACCCATGATGGTAGAAGGCATAAGGCTTGCCTTAAGCAAAGGAATCCATGTGGTTATTGTTTCCAGGTGCTACGAAGGCAGAGTCTATGGCAGTTATGGCTATGAAGGTGGAGGAAAGCACCTTCGGAATATGGGGGTCATCTTCGGAGACAACCTGCCTGGACAGAAAGCTAGGATCAAGCTGATGGTTGCACTTTCGATTCACACTTCACCGATGGCGGTAAAAAAATGGTTTGAAAAGGACCTTTATTTAGAAAATTAGGAGTGCAGTTGAACTTTAGGCAAAGTTAAAGATTTCATCTCGATTAATATTTAATTTGGAGGCTATAATGATTAAAAGCATGACAGGCTTCGGAAGAGCCATGGTGGACGATGAAAAGAGAAGTTTCCTAGTCGAAATCAGGGGTGTCAACCACAGATATTTCGACATCAACATAAGGATGCCCAAAAGCTTGCTTCCAATGGAAGACAAGGTGAGGAAACTCATCTCAAGCTATATCTCCAGAGGAAAGATTGACGTCTTTATTACATATAGGAATTACGCAAGGGAAGATACTGTAGTGAAGTACAACAAGAATCTTGCCAAAGGATATATAGATATCCTGAATGAGTTGAAAGATGATTTTTCACTGATCAATGATCTCTCTGTTTCCTTGATTTCCAAGTTTCCTGATGTCATCTTTACCGAGGAAAAAGAAGAGAATGCGGATGAAATCTGGGCGCTTTTAAGTCAGGCGGTCAAAGAGGCATCTGGAAGCATCACACAGATGAGGGAAACCGAGGGAGAAGCCTTAAGGGTGGATATGCTGTTAAAAGCGGAAGAGATTCTTAAAAAGATTGAAATCGTGAAAGAAAGAGACAAGGTGGTTATCCCGCTATACAAAGAAAGACTGGAGACAAGGATTACTGAACTTTTAGATACGGTACCCGTTGATGAGAATCGACTGGCTCTTGAGATTGCTATGTATACGGATAAATCCAGCATTGATGAAGAGATTACCAGACTTTCAAGCCATATGGAACAGTTTGAACAGTTCCTTAAAGAGAAGGAACCTGTAGGAAGAAAACTTGATTTTCTTGCACAGGAGATGAACAGGGAAGCCAATACCATGGCATCCAAATCTGTGGACATTTTGATCACCAATATTGTCCTTGAGATCAAGAATGACATCGAGAAGATTAGAGAACAAATGCAAAATATTGAATAGGAGTGATGTTCATGACCATTAAGCTAGTGAATATAGGCTTTGGAAATATTGTCTCAGCAAACAAGATTGTAGCCATCGTTAGTCCTGAGTCCGCACCTATTAAAAGGATAATTCAGGAAGCCCGTGAACGAGGGATGCTTATTGATGCGACATACGGCCGAAGGACAAGGGCGGTAATCGTCACGGATTCCGACCATATCATTTTATCTGCAGTTCAGCCTGAAACTGTTGCCCATAGGCTGGAAAGCAAGGAAGACATGATTGACGAGGTAGGTATTGATGAATAGAGGATTACTCCTGGTGATTTCCGGTCCTTCCGGAGCGGGTAAGGGTTCTGTATGTGATGTATACAAGAAAAAACATGATGATATATGGAATTCGGTATCCATGACGACAAGAAGCCCGAGAGAAGGGGAAGTGGAAGGAGTAAGTTACTTTTTCTCATCAATTCCCGAATTTAAGAAAAAAATTGAGAATAACGAGTTTTTGGAGTATGCTGAGGTGTACGGAAATTTTTACGGCACGCCAAAGGCAGAAGTGGAAAAGAAACTTGCCCAAGGTATAGACGTCATCTTGGAAATTGACATCCAAGGGGCGCTCAATGTACAAGAAAATACAAATGAGGGTATATTTATATTTATACTGCCACCTTCCATGAATGAACTTAAAAAACGAATCATCGGAAGAGGGAGTGAGACGCCTGAATCGCTACTAACGAGATTTACGTCGGCTTACAATGAAATCAACTATGTGTCTAAGTATAACTATGCCATAACTAACCATACGATAGAAAAAGCTTATTGCGATTTGAGAAGCATCGTTATAGCTGAAAAATGTCGTGTGACGCGCGTTACTAATGAGATATTATCCTTAAAGGAGGAAGATTTAAATGAGTTCTTTGATTGAACCTTCAGTAACTGAATTACTAGAGAAGGTAGATAACAGGTACAGACTTGTAACACTTACATCCAAGAGGGCAAGGCAGCTTGTCGACGGCAGCGAACCACTAGTGGAGCATGCCAGCATCAACCCTTTGTCAACAGCAGTAAATGAAGTTAACCAGGGTCTTATCGAGTATGAGATGTTGAAAGATGGTGTAAAGTAAGATGAAAAACGTTGTTTTGGGAGTGACTGGAGGCATTGCTGCCTATAAGGCTCTTGAAGTGGTTTCTAGATTAAGGAAACTGAATATCAACGTCGATGTGGCGATGTCGAAGTCTGCACAGGAATTCATCAGACCTTTGGCGTTCCAAAGCCTTAGCCAGAATCCTGTCATTACGGATATGTTTGATGAGCCAAAGGCATTTGAGATTGCACACATCTCCCTGGCCAAGAAAGCCGATGTCTTTGCCGTCGTTCCTGCAACAGCGAACATTATTGGAAAGATTGCCAATGGCCTCTCGGATGATTTTATCTCGACTTCCATTATGGCCACACGGGCAAAAATTCTCATCGCACCAGCGATGAATACACAGATGTACAATAATCAAATCGTACAAGACAATATGAAGAAACTGATGGATCTTGGGTATCACTTTGTGAAACCTGGTGCCGGAAGACTCGCATGCGGTGATGTCGGAGAAGGAAAGCTTGCTTTGGTCGACGATATCGTGGATGAAATCCTAAACCTTTTAAATGAGAAGAGGGATTACGTGGGGAAGAAGGTCCTCGTCACGGCAGGTGGTACAGAAGCACCCGTAGACCCTGTGAGAATCCTTACAAACCGCTCCTCAGGCAAGATGGGAATCAGTATTGCTGAAGCTCTTCGTGACCGTGGTGCGGATGTAACGCTCATCTATGGAGACATCAAAACGAATCTTCCTGAAGGAATGACGCTCATCGAATCGAGAACCAATGCAAAAATGGATGAAGAAATCAGCAAGATCTATGATCATGTGGATATGGTCTTCATGGCTGCAGCGGTTTCAGACTTTAAAGTTAAAGAATATGTCAAAGAGAAAATCAAAAAAGACGAGGATACCTTAATTCTTGAACTAATCAAAGATAAGGATATTCTTAAAGGTCTTGGCGAAAAGAAAAAAAATCAGATTCTAATCGGCTTTGCAGCTGAATCCAGCGATGTTGAGCATTATGCAAAACTGAAGCTTGAGAAGAAGAACCTTGATTTTATCGCTGCCAATGACATTTCCGATGGAAAGGTATTTGGTAAAGAGACAAACAGCATCACCCTATACAAGAGAAACGGGGAGTCGATAAGCTTTGGCGAACTCTCCAAGAAAGATACTGCCCACAGACTGCTTGATGAAATCATCAAGTAAAAATACATAAGAGTTGAATTATATTTACCTATAAACGGTATTTTTTGAACGCTAAAACCCCTCATGATTTAGGATGAAAATCCTGAATCGATGAGGGGTTTTAGCGTGATGTCATGAAAGATCAAATCCGTGTGAGCTTCCTGACTTATCTCTTTTGAAATTCGTTTATTCTTTGATCAACGATATGACCGTTTTTTATAACCGTTGCATTTCTTAAAGTTACATTTTTGCCTACTTTATCTTCAATGAGAAGATCCAGATATTTAAGGATGACTTCACCAAAGACTTTTGTTGCTGAATGAAAGGTAAGGCTTGGCGTGTGGTCAACAACATAATGCAGAATCCCATCTTTCATGTAGACAGGGTCGCTAATTGGCGTAGGAATGCTTGTTTCAATCGCTCCTGCCAGGTCACAGCTGATATCTACGATCATTGCATTTTGCTTCATCCTTTTCAGGTCACTTTCATAGATCAGATGATCGGTTCTCTTGGTATCCCACATAACTGCATTGACTATCACATCATAATTGCCGATTTCTTGTCGCAAGAGTTTATCGGTTTTTCGGTTATAAACTACAATCTCTGCGCCTAAAGATGCAAGTATTCTTGATGCACCATGAGCAGCATTTCCTCCTCCGATGACAGCAACTTTACAATCGTAGGGCAGTTTGCCATATAAGGAAAATGCATGCATGATTGCAGCTTCACCTGCAAGTTCATTATTTCTCCAAAAGACGTGTCTTCCACCTTTATTCATATCTTCCCATGCAATTGCAGTAAGAGAATGATCGATAAGCATATCGGTGATATCTCGATTTTGAACAGCATGGACATAACCAAAGATTGTCTGTCCTTCGTGTAAATCTTTAAGATAGCTCGCATCGCCTATTTTAGGGTCGCAGATGATGTCTTTATTTAGCATGTCTTCTTTAGAGACGATATGGGAACCTTGGTCAATATACTGCTGATCTGAATATCCAAGAATTTCTCCATAGCCTTTTTCAAAATAGAGGTTGCCTTTGTTTTTTATATATTGTAACTGTTCGGGCAATATTGCCCTTCTTTTTTCATTTTCTTTTGTGTTTATTGCAAATCCAATGGTTTTCATTATTTTTCTCCTTTGGTCTGGTTTGTCTACATATGATTCACCCAGTCTTAACTATTTGCATGCGCTTGTTATCACAAGTTGCCTCAGTATATTTCCATAAAGAAAAAAAACCCTCAAAGGGTTACCAAACCTTTATTTGATTTCATGAAAATTTTTAGAATTAGTTTTAATGCCTATTTCCAAATTTTTTCATTTTTAATCTTCTAGAGTAGTAGATGACATGTCCAAATACAAGCTGCAAATCAATTGGTTAAATTCAGGCATTACTATTTTGGCAGATTCTTACGATAATTTGGACAATTATAGATGAGTAGTATATTTAGTATTATAACATTAAATATCAGTTAAATCAATTTAGCCATTAAACCATTTCGCTGTGCTGATTACAGGGGATAATTCAGCGCTTAATTTCAGTTTATATGATTAGTAAAAGGAAAAATAAATATACGTAATAATAATTATGTTAACACTTATATTTTTGAGCATAGATCAAGCGATGATATGATTTGGCATAAGAAAACTGAGCGAAATCAGTTTTTGTTATAGGATTTCACCCTGACTGTTGTTATAATAAAGAGTATGTACTCATTAGAAAAAGGCCATTGGAAACGAAAAGTGGCGAATAAAATCATGTAATAAACTAAAGAAGACTTGGGGAGGAAAAGATGGCTATCATAAAAGGTAACGTAATCGTAGGACAATCTGGAGGACCAACAGCTGTAATTAATTCCAGCTTGGCAGGAATTTTTAAAACCGCAAAAGACAGAGGTGCAAGCAAAGTATACGGTATGCTGCACGGGATACAGGGATTGATTGAAGAAAAATATGTCGATTTATCCGAACATATTGAAACCAATCTTGATATCGAACTTCTTAAAAGAACACCATCTGCATTTTTAGGATCATGCAGGTTTAAGCTACCCGAAATTACAAAGGTAAATCCAACTTACGAGAAGATCTTCTCGATTCTTGAGAAGCTTGAAATCGAGTATTTCTTCTATATCGGGGGAAATGATTCTATGGATACGATCAAGAAGCTTGCGGATTATAGCTTGATCAACGGCAGCAAGATCAAATTCATTGGTGTTCCTAAGACCATAGACAACGACTTGGAAGTGACGGATCATACACCAGGATTTGGAAGTGCTGCAAAATATATCGGATCCATTACTAAAGAAGTCATCAGAGATGGTAAAGTCTTTGATAGGCCTAATGTAACCATCATAGAAATCATGGGACGAAATGCCGGATGGCTGACAGGTGCATCTGCACTTGCCAAATGTGAAGACTGTGAAGGACCTGATCTTATTTACTTACCTGAACTCGTCTTTGATATTGATTCATTTATGGAAAAGGTCGTTGAACTCCACAAGACAAGAAAGTCTGTTGTAGTGGCGATATCCGAAGGCATTAAGATAGCTGATGGAAGATATGTCAGCGAACTTACAGATCAGGTAGGCTATGTCGATGCTTTTGGGCATAAGACCCTAAGCGGTTCTGCAAGATATCTCGGAAATTTGATTGCAGCAAAATACGGATGCAAGACAAGGGCAATCGAATTTAACACACTTCAGCGTAGTGCTTCACATATTGTCTCACGTGTGGATATCACCGAAGCCTTCCAGGTTGGCGGCGCTGCTGTGAAAGCGGCTTTTGAAGGCCAAAGCGGAATGATGGTCATTCTTAAGAGAATTTCAGATGATCCTTATATTTGCATAACAGAAACTTATGATGTCCATAAGATTGCAAATATTGAAAAGAAAGTTCCTAGAGAATGGATTAACGAAACAGGGGACTATGTTACTTCAGATTTTATTAATTATGTGAAACCATTGATTCAGGCAGAACTTACACCAATTATGGTGGATGGTCTTCCAAGGCATTTAACCCTAAATGAGAAGAAGATGAAGACTGTTTAGTTATTTGTTGATTTTTTAGAATCATTTAGAATTATTTTCAAAAGGCCTGTCACAAAATGAAAGAATTTCATTTTGTGACAGGCCTTCGTTTATATTTCAATATTGCTAAAGCAAGCTAAGACATATGAAAAATGGTATTATGGTACGCCTTCAAGATCTCATTCAACTCTTTATGTCATAGCCGTTATGCTCAAGAGTTAGTACTGCTTTCTCGAAATTTTCTTCTTTCGTTAAAATATAGTCTGTATTGAACGTTGACACTGCAAATATTCCAATTTCATTTTCTGCTAATAATGTGGAAATCCTGGACAATATACCAATCAGGGAAAAATCCAATATCCCTTGAATCCTGAAGGCTTTCCATCCATGATCACATTCAGTTGCATTTTTAGGAACCAAATTTGTACTGCAAACAAGGGATAACTCTTCATCAGTCTTTCCTATAAAATAAAATTCATCTGTATAATCTATTTGAGATAAATCTGCAACTTTGCATATTGAAAAATCTTGATTTATTATTTTTATCTCCATATTAATCTCCTCCTCTGGCATTTCTTATTGATAGTTCTAATATATTAACATTATCCGCATTTTCACCAATTAAGCCACTTACACTGCTTTTACTGTATAAATCAAAAGAGATGTTTTGATGTATTTCTTTCCAGTAGTATGACAGTTTCCATGTAGTTCAGCAAGATATCATTGATAACTAGTGATACTTTGAGTGCCCAGAAACATGTCCGCAGATTTTGATCGTTCGTAAGAACATAGCCACGATCAAGCCTTATTTCTTTCTCTTTTTAGGCTCTGGTAATTCTCTATATAAGCCATTTAACAATTCTCTCATCAAATCAGTATCTTCAAATTTTTCCACCACATACAGAAGAGTTTTCGATCCTTCATAAGGATACTCTAGCTTGCAGTTCTTAAGTAGCCTGTTTGATGTATCTGTCTGTTTTACTAAAAGACAGTTATCACATAGATCTCCAATAAGCTTACCTTTGTAGTAAATGCAATATTCACCCATCATCTTTTTTGTGGTAAGATCACCAACCTTGGACAGACATTCAACAACATAATCGTGAAATTCCTTTGATGTTGCCATAACCTATTCTCCAATCTTCTCGAAAGAAACTGTCTGTTCCTTCATCGATATTTTACCAACCGTATAACCATAGTCTACCAATTCCTTCTTGTAGTTCAAGAAGGAGTGGTCTATCGGAAGATTCACTATCTGCATGATTTCAGCGAAAGTCAGTTTGAAAGAATCACTTCCATTTGCTTGTATATGTTTCCATAACGAATCATACTTACTCATTTCGCTTCCTCATACTTCATTGGCGTATATCTTATACCGTTTGTAAGTTGCTCCTTGTCCGCAGGGATAAAACCAAGATGTTTATAGATTTCAACAGCATAAGGAGAAGAGTTCACTGTGAATTCCTGAAGTTCATAATCCTTCTTCATGGTGTTAAATAGTTTCTTTCCAATACCTCTGCGATGATGATCTGCTTTAACGAAAAAGAAACAAATATGCTGTGGACTTCTCATAGCAAGAACTCCTACAATCTGATTATTCTCGATGACACCAAAGAATTTCATTCTATTAATACGTTCAGAGTTATCAAGCGTTCTTCTAAATTCATCAATACCTTCCTGTGAATATTCAGGTGCTTCAAACTGCAAGAAGACATTCCAAACAACTGATAAGGCTTCTTCAATTTCATTACGTTCAAGTTTTCTTGTTTCGATAATCCTGTTGTCTTTCGGCAGGCAAGTAATATGCTCGGTTCTAATATCTCCCATCAGCTGGCAGGGGATATCTTTGATCGTGTGGTGATAAATAAATCCGCACTTTTCCTGAACATGCTTTGATTTTATATTGCCGTCAAAGTATCCACACCACAGTTTTTCAAGATGCAAATCTTCGAATGCATATCGGATGATTTCTCTGACTGCTTCAGGTATAAGTCCTTGTCCCCAGAACGGAACACCAATCCAGTATCCGATTTCGCCTTCATTATCAAGCAAACCAAAATTGCTGGTAGCACCAATCATTAGTCCGATACTGCCAACAGCATAACCTTCGCTTTTCAAAACGACAGCATAGGTCTCAGGCTTTGATAACACATCTTTTATTATTTCAAGGCTATTCTCAACGCTTGTATGCACAGGCCAGCCAGCTATGGGACCAACCTCAGGGTTGCTCGCATACTTATATAAATCTTCTGCATCTGATTCTTGCCAAGGACGCAGTATCAATCGTTCTGTTTCTAATATCATCTAGTTTCCTCCTATATCTAAATCATCTTAATAATCCTCAGAGCGTAAGTCTTGGTATTTTCAGCATTAAAACTTGAATAATATTATTAAAAAACTTGCTGCATGCACAGTCACGTTTTCTTATATTTATTTATTTAGAAGTATC